>Ga0129333_10001945_pt1 | contig 19001 bp, 17 predicted proteins | sample CPB6_08_DNA_FD_94474 | JGI IMG/M metagenome (GOLD analysis project Ga0129333, IMG submission 94474) | Freshwater to marine salinity gradient microbial communities from Chesapeake Bay, USA - CPBay_Sum_0.6_0.8_DNA | ecosystem: Environmental > Aquatic > Marine > Coastal | place: USA: Chesapeake... | reverse complement strand
GTGCCACAAGGACGGCCCCCGCAAGGCCGACAGCAAGGACGGGGGCGAGGACGCGGGGACGGACGAGGTGCCACGGGGTCATGCGGATCATGCGGGTCATCGTCCCATGCGTCAACGGCTCAAAGCAGGCCAGACGATCAGACGAGCACGGGGAAGAGGGGATGATCCATGGGCACGTCCGCGGGCAGTTCATCGACCAGGCCCTCGAACTCCGGGGAGGTGCGCCACGCCCGCGGGGCGTGAACCATGTCGTCACCGAGGAACCGCAGGGAAAACGCCCGGCGCATCGTCGTGGTGCCGGCCGATCCGTGCACCGTGAGCATGTGGAACCACACGGCGTCACCGGGCTCGAGCTCCCAGCCGATGATCGGGTAGGCATCGCGATCGTCGTCGATCTTCGGCAACTCCTCGAGCGTCCCCTCCGGGAACCACTTGGCCTGCTCCTGCTGGAAGGTGCGCGGCATGAGCCACGGCCCGAGGTGCGTACCGGCAACGAACTCCAGCGTGGACTCCCTCGGCACGGGATCCAGCGGCATCCACATCGAGACGTTGATGCGTCCGTCGACGTTGTAGTACGGCTGATCCTGGTGCCACGGCGTGCGCTGCTGCGTCCTGGGCTCCTTGACCAGCAGGTGATCGTGGTAGAGCCGGACCTGCTCGGACTGCATGAGTTCGCGCGCGATCGCGGCGGCAGGAGAGGTCTCGATGAACTCGCGATACTCCGGGATCCGCTGCCAATTGCAGAAGTCCTCGATGAAGCGGCCGCTGTCCGTCTCAGCGCTGGCGACCGCGGCGAGCGGCCCCGGCTCGGCCAGATTGCGGTCGACACCGGCCCGCACGAGCTCGACCTGCTCGGGCGTGAAAGCCCCACGGATGACGACCGCGCCATCTCGGGCGTAGTCGGCGACGGCCTGCGGATCGACGTACGACATGGGACGCAGGATAGCGAGGCGCGTAGGGATAGGACATGGAACGGATGTCAGACCGCCGACGTAACGTCAGGTCATGCAGCCAGCTGACATCGCCCCTCGCGCGACACGAGCCCATTACGCGATGCGTGCCGCGCTCACGCCGCCGCCGATGCGTTCCTCGGATCGCGACCGGCAGCTCCTCGGCCTTGCCGGTGAGTCAGGCGTCGGCGGCCAGGCGCTCTCCTTGCTTGAGCGCATCGATATCGCCGCCCTGTCCATGCACGACCGCATCACCTTCCTGCGCCTGGTCATGTCGTGCGCCGCGTGGTTCGAGGCTTTCTCCACGGTGGCGACGGCCGCCGTCGCCGGCCCCACGTCGGGATGGCCGGAGTCCGAGATGGATGAGTACGTCGATCAGGAGATCGCCGAGGCGGGCGGCAGCGACCTGCCCGATGCCGAGCAGCATTCGCTGGCTGCGCAGATCCGCGACGAGGCGTGGCAGGTCCGCGAGCGAGCGATCACCATGGAGGTGAGCCTGGCCACACGGGTGTCCCCGCGGACGGCCGGACGTCGTATCGACTCGGCCCGCCTGCTCGTCGAGTCGATGCCGCGGGCCGTGGACGAGGCCTGGGCGGGCCACTGGGGCTACGGCCACCTACGGGCCGCGGAGCGCGAGCTCATCGACGTCCCCGCGCCCTTGCGCGACAAGGTGCTCGACGACGTCCTCCCGCACTCCATGACCGACCACCCCAAGCGCCTCACCGACCGCCTCCGCAAGTCCCTCGCCAAGCGCGATGCCGCCGGCATGGCCGAGCGCACGCGGGAACGCGCCCAGCAGCGCGATGTCACCGTCTATCCCCTGAAGGACGGTCAGGCACGCCTGTCGATCACAGGCCCCTATGACGATGTCTACCGCGCTTCACGCCAGGTCCAGGCCCTGGCGCTGGCCCGCCGGCAAGCCATGCGTGACGCGGGCCAGCCGAGCTCGTGCTCGATCGGCGCTCTGCGCTTCGACGCGACGCTCACCGCCATCCATCGCCTCCATGCCCAACTCGGACCGACCGCCGCCCTTCGCTCGGATCTCATCCACAGCGAGTCGGGCGATCACGCTGGCAACGTTGCCGAGGGCACCATCGCTCCGACGATCCAGGTGGGCGACGCCGATCCCTGGGCGATTCCTCACGCGGGCACCACGGGCAGCAGGCCGAAGCAGCAGGCTGCGGTCATCCTCGATGCCGCTACGGCGCTACACCTCGCCGAGGAGCCGGGCTACGTCCCCGGCTACGGGTGGGTGCCTGCCCCCATCGCCCGCGAGATCCTCGCCGACGCCGACTCGTGGAGACGCTGGCTCCTCGACGATGCCTCGCGTCAGATCATCGACGCCGGCACCATGCGCTACCGCCCCAGTACCGCGCTGCGCGATCTCGTCGCAGGCCGCGACATCACCTGCACCGCCGACACGTGCTCCAGACCGGCCGGGGAGGCGCAACTCGACCATGCCGTTGACTTCGACGGCTCCAACACCACGCCGGCCAACCTCCACGTGGTGTGCGGTCCAGACCACCTAGCCATCACGGCGGGACATTTCGTGATCGATTCGGGCGACGATGGCAGGGCACGCTGGCTGTCGACCGCGTCCGGCCACGTCTATCCGTCGTACGTCGACCCGCTTCACGAGCCTGCCGAAGGAGTCCGGCTGGATCAGTAGCGAGGGCCTTCGGCGGGTTCGCCCGGAGGCAGCCCGTCAAGTGCACCGCCTCCGCCCGTTAACGACGTTATGGCGGCCGTTAGCGTCGTTAACGGGCGGAGTTCGTGCACGTCCCGGTGCACCTCACTGTCGATGGCCGATGACAGACTGGCCACATGGGCCTGTTCAACCGACGCAAGAGGCATGCCGCGTGGGACCGGGGCAGCACGCGCGAAGACCTCAAGCACCTCGAGGAGTTCACCCGCACGCGCACGGGGGTGGAGGCCTACCTCGAGCCGGTCACCATGGCGACCGAGACGACCGTGGTGCTCGTCGCCCATGACGGCGAATGGACCCGCAGGCGCGTGGAGTCCCCGGAGGAGGCCGGCGATCTCACGAGCAAGTGGAAGATCCCGCTCTACGACACGCAGAAGGTCGGCTATCCCCCGCGCATGCGCGAGTGGACCGAGCGCAACAAGCGCGACCGCGGCACGCTCTAGTCCTGCAGCAGGCCGCCGAGTCGAGCGAGAAGCAGCGCCTCGGCCAGCACCATGCGCTCGAGTTCCTCGAGATCCACCGACTCGTTGGGCGCGTGGATATGCGCGCCCGGATCCTCGGCACCGAAGAGCATGATCTCTGCCTGCGGCACCACCTCCGCGAGGGAGGCAAGCAGCGGGATGCTGCCACCCTCACCGGCTTCCATCGAAGGCTTGCCGAACGCCGCTTCCATCGCCCAGCGCGCCGACTCATAGGCCGGTCCGTCCGTGGAGATCGCGCAACCGCGCCCGAACTCGCCCGGAGTCACCGTGACGTCCACTCCCCAGGGGGCTGCGGCGCGGAGGTGTTCGCACAGTGCATCCATCGCCCCCTTCGGATCGGTGGTCGGCGGAAGTCGCAGCGAGACCTTGGCTCGGGCATGCGGGATCACCGCATTGATCGCACCCTCGACCGGCGGGGCGTCGAGGCCGATGACATTGACCGCGGGGCGAGTCACGAGCCGGTCCGTGAGCGGGCCGGTGCCGAGAAGCGGTTGATCTGGGCGCATCCCGAGTTCAGCGCGGAACTCCGCCTCATCGGCCTGCGCTCCCGGCCACGGGTATCCCGGCACGATCGCGGTGTCGCCATTGGCGTCGCGCAGTGTGTCGAGGATGCGAATCAGGGCAAGGAGAGCATCGGGTGCGGGCCCGCCATACATCCCGGAGTGCGCCTGCCGCGGCAGTGTGCGCACCTCGACGGTGGCATCGACCACACCGCGCAGTGCGGTGACGAACGTCGGCTCCCCGATCGCGCGATTGCCGACGTCGGCAATGACGATGACCTCGGCCTGGGCCACCTCTGGGTGCTCGAGCACGTAGTCCGGCAGCGGACCGCCGCACTCCTCTTCACCCTCGATGAGCACCGTCGCCTGCACCGGCACGTGACCCAGCACGCGCTGCAGCGCACGGATCGCTCCGAGGTGCATGACGATGCCGCTCTTGTCATCGGCGGCGCCGCGGCCATAGAGCCGGCCATCGCGCAATGTCGGCTCGAACGGCGGCGTAGTCCACAGCGATAGGTCGCCGGCGGGCTGCACGTCGTAGTGCGCATAGAGCAGGACGCGCGCTGCACCGTCTCCGACGCGCGCAACGACAGCCGGCTCGCCACCATCGATGGGCAGCAGATCCGACGTCATGCCCGCATCGGCGAAGAGTCGGCGCGTGATCTCGGCTGCCTCGTGCACCGGCTCGCGCGGGAACCCGGTGAAGGCACAGGAGGGGATGGCGACGAGGTGCTCGAGGTCGGCCTGGAGTTGGGGCATCAACTCGCGGACCGCCTTGCGGAGGGATTCGACCGTACAGGCGCTCATGGGCGCACAGGCTAGACGACGGCCAGGAGCATGCCGACCGCGGCGAGAGTGAGGAATCCGCCTGTCGTCCACGCGAGCGGAGCGACGCGCGACTCGCCCGTGCCATATCGCGCCAGACCACGCACCCGCGTGAGTCCGATCCCGAGCATCAGGGCGCTCGGGATGATCCACGCGAGCGACCACCACTCCTGTCCGTTGATGTACGCCGACCGCCACATCAGCAGTCCGATCACCGCAACGATGAGCATGGTGCGCAGCCACGCCATGCGAGTGCGCGCGACAGGATCGTCGAAGGGGAGTTCGCCATCCTCCATGAAGTCCGGTTCGTTCGGCTCACTCACGGGATCAGCCCACGACGATGAGCGCAAGACCGATGAGCACCGCAATGAGGACGAAGGTGACGCCGAGCCAGAGGGCGAGGCTGCTCCGCCGCATGACGCCGCCCTCATGCATCACGGCATCCACCTGGCGCCAACGGATGATGCCGACGACGCCGACCAGCGCGCCGAGGCCGATGGTCGCGATGGACAGCCAGCGCACCAACGCGGACCCCGACGCGATCGCCACGAATTGGTCCAGCGCGACGCCGCCCGCGACGAGCGCCAGCCCTGTCCGCAGCCACGCGAGGAAGGTCCGCTCATTCGCGAGGATGAACCGGTAGTCGACGGCGGGCTTGCTCATGGTGACTACTTCTTCACGCCCTTGGCAGCGCGCTTGGCCGCCTTGAGGTCGCGCGCCTGCTGTTCGAGGATTTCCGCCTGCTCGAGCGTGGGCGCCGAACCCCCGAGCCGTGCCGGGATCCACCAGGGACTGCCTTCATAGGGGTAGCGAGCGACCGTTTGATCGAGGAGCTCGCGCATGCGAGTGCGGAGTTGGACGGTGAGTTCTTCCGCATCCTGGCCGCGCGTGGGATGCATGGCCTCGCCGACGGTGATGGCGACGACCGTGCCACGCGAGAAGTCCTTGTGCCCATAGGACAGGATCCGTGCACCGCCGAGGATGCACATGGGGATCAGGGGAACCTTCGCCGCTATCGCGATGCGCACGGCACCGGTCTTGATCTCCTTGATGTCCATCGAACGGCTCATCGTGGCCTCAGGGAAGATCCCGACGAGCTCGCCGGCCTTGAGATAGGTCACCGCATCGCGGAAGGACTGGCTGCCGTGCTCACGGTCGACGGGGATGTGGCGCATGCCTCTCATGAGGGGCCCGCCGAGCCAGTGCTTGAAAATCGCGTCCTTGGCCATGTACCTCACGAGCCGCTTGCCCCGCAGGTGAGCGGGCATGCCCCCGAGAGCGAAATCCAGGAAGCTCGTGTGGTTCATCGCCAGGAGCGCGCCCCCCTCGAGAGGGATGTTCTCCTCTCCGACGATGTCGAAGTGCACGCCGAGACCACCGAAGACGCCCTTGGCGACTCCGATGATGGGTCGGTAGGTCGGATCCCGGTGGAACGGTGCGGTAGCCACGCATCTGACGGTATCGGCTGGCAGGCTGTCCCCGTGAGCGATAGCCCCGAAGACCAGCCGAAGAGTCATTCGGACGCGTTCGACCAATCCGCGGATCTCGAGGAATTCCTCCTCTCCCTCGGCAAGTCCCAGTTGGCGGCGGGATATCCCGTCGACGACGTGACCAACTCGCTCAATGCCGTGGCCAGGTCCTACGGTCGATCCGATTTCGGCATCTTCGTCCTGCCCAATGCTGTCCTCATCGACGATCCGGTCACGGGTCGGGCTCGGATCATTCCCGAGGGCAACGACACGCTGCGCCTGGATCAGGCGGCCGAGGTTCACGACATCGCCGTGCGCGCCAAAGACCATGAGATCAACCCCACCGAGGGCACGAAGGAACTCGAGGACCTTCCGCGCAAGCCACCGCGATTCGCGCCATGGCTCTCCATCGTCGGCTACGGCGTCGCGTCCGCCGGCTTCGCGCTCGTCTTCCGCGTCAGTCCCTGGGGCATCGGCATGGCGGCGGTGCTCGGCCTGCTCGTCGGCCTGATGATCGCCTTCACGCGCGACCGGCCCAACCTTGCTCCCCTGGTCCCTCCTGTCGCCGCGGCCGCGTGCTCGTTCGCTGTCTTCGGTTTCGGCGCGCTCATCGATCAGGATGTGCAGCCCATCCGCGTCGTGGCGGCACCTCTGATCACCTTGATCCCCGGCGCCGCACTCACTCGCGCCACGCAGGAGTTGGCGAGCGGTCACGTCATCTCGGGGGCGTCTCGGCTGGTGGCCTCGATCGTGCAGATCCTCGTGCTCACCTTCGGCATCCTGGTCGGGGCGCTCCTCGCGAGTGTGTCGCCGTACGACCTCGGTGACCTCACCGACCAGCGGCTGCCGCTGTGGGTGGCCTGGGTGGGGGCTCTGGTCTACGCCGTCGGGCAGGCACTCGCCTTCAATGAGCCCAGAGGCGCCATGGTGGCCGTCGTCGTCCTCCTGCTCATCGCCTTCACCGTGCAGCAGGTCGTGGCCTGGCTGCTCGACTCCGTCGTCGCAGCGGGTGTGGCCGCGATGGTGGCACTGTTCATCGCCATCGTGATCCAGGACCGCAGTAAACGTGGGACGCCGGCGTTCGTGCTCTTCTCACCTGTCTTCTGGCTGCTCGTCCCAGGCTCACTCGGCCTGGTTGCGCTTACCGAAGCCGTGACCGGAGCGAGCGATGACCAGACGGCGCAGGACACGGAGGTAGCGTCACCGGCGCTCACGAGTTCGATTCCGTCGTTCGACGATCTCAATCTCGACAGCAATGCCTCGATCATCCTCGTCTTCGGTGCGTCCATCATCGCCATCACGATCGGCATGCAGATCGCCTCGATCGCCGGCCGCCTCGTGCGCAAGCTCCCCGACCTTCCTGACGTCAAGGTCCCCGGCATCGGCCGCTAGGTCGTCGAGTGGCGACTCAAAGCAGGTCCGCACGGCGTGTCGGGTGCGATAACCCGCCACTTACCCAACCGGGCCCGAACTGCCGCGGGGGATCAGGCGGGTCTCCACCTGGCGATGAACGGATGCACGGCCGGGGTCTGCGATGCGCTGCATGAGCAGATCCGCAGCCATCTGACCCATCTCTGCGAGGGGCTGACCAATCGTGGTGATGTCGAGGGACTCCAGCAGCCGCATTCCGTCATAGCCGACGACCGAGACGTCATCCGGCACCCGCAACCCACGCTCGCGCAGCGCTGCGAGAGCTCCGATCGCCGCGAGGTCATTGCCGACGACGAGTGCCGATGCTCCCCCGTCCACCGCCGCCTTCGCGCCCGCGTACCCGCCGACCTCGGAGAACGCCCCGTCGACGACGAGCGGGGTCAGCCCATGCCGAGCCATCTCTCGCTCATATCCCGCGCGGCGTTCACGTGCGATGCGATTGTCACCGCCCGACACGTGGGCGATGCGCGTGTGGCCCAGGCCGACAAGGTGATCGACCGCGAGGCCCGCGCCGACGAGATCGTCGCCGCTCACCGAGTCCAGGCCGGCGATGCCGTCGGTGCGCCATGTGACGACGACCGTCGGCACCTCACGGGCAATGGCCGCAAGGTCATCGTCGGAGAGGCGGTGCGCGATGAGCACGAGCCCCTCCACGCGCGACTCGAGCAGGCGCGTGATCTCCGTGCGCTCGGCGCGGGCATCGGCATTGCCGGTGACCAGCAGGGTGGAGTAGTCGTGATCACGCACTGCCTCCTGGACCCCGTCGAGGATCTCGGCGAAGACCGGGTTGTGCAGGTCGAGGATGTGCACGCCGATCGTGTACGTGCGCTGGGTCACCAGATTGCTCGCGGTGCGATTGGGTCGGTAGCCGAGCTCGTCGGCGGCGGTGAGGATCGCAGCACGACTCGCCTCGGCCACCTTGGGTGAGCCCTGCAGCGCGAGCGAGGCGAGCGACTTGGATACGCCGGCTCGAGCTGCGACGTCGTGCAGCGTGGGCCGACGCCCGGTCGTCGCGGTCACCTCATCCCACCTCCGCAACATCGACGATGCGACCCTCGCGAGCGGACAGGTCACAGGCGATCGCGAGTGCGAGCGCGGCACGCGCCTCGGCGGGAGTGCACGGGTTGTCGCGCTCGCCGAGCACGAAGTCAACGTACGCGCTGGTCTCGGCGGTGAATGCCGGGCGGAAGCGATCCATGAAGCCGGCGAACGGCTCGATGATGCCCCTGGGCACATCGCCCAGGAACTCACCAAGCAACTCCGGCTCAGTGCCCGCCTCCGCCGCGTGCAGGGGTGTGCGCGGCACCAAGCCTGCGCTCATCGAGTCCCGCGAGCCGAAGGCCTCCATGCGGATGTCATGGCCGACGGGATCGTGGCGGGTGCCGCTCACGAGGATAGGTACGCCGGTATCAGTAGTGAGGGTTGCCGTGACCACGTCGAAGTCGTCGGCAGCGGTGTAGTCCGGGTGGTTGCGCACGGTGCCCGTCGCGTAGGCCGAGGCGATCTCCGATCCGGTGATCCAGCGAGCGAGATCGAGATCGTGCACGAGCATGTCGCGGAAGGTACCTCCGCTGCCGGCGATGAACTCTGGCGTGCCAGGCGCGATGTCGTGTGCGGTCAGAGTCAGCGAGTAGAGCACTCCGAGACGACCGGAGTCGACCGCCTCCTTGATCCCGCGGATGCCCGCATCGAATCGCCGCTGGAATCCGATCTGCATGTTGTCCGTGACCGCCATGAGCGCGTCGCACTCCTCGAGCGTCATCGCCAGAGGCTTCTCGACGAGCAGCGGCTTGCCGCGGCCGGCAAGGGCGCCGATGAGCTCGGCGTGCGTGTCGGTCGACGTCGTGACGGCGTATCCGTCGGCATCGGGCCACGCGCCCCACGCGCACGTCGTCCCGCCGACGCGGGCGGCGAGTTCCTCCGCGCGGGCGGGGTTGCGATTGGCGATGACGATCTCATCGACCCGGCCGTCTGCGGCCAGGTCCTCCGCCCGGATGACCCCCATCCGGCCGGCCCCCAGCACCACGATCCGCATGTGCTCATCTCCTTGGAATCTGCCTTGCCCTCCGGAGGGGAGTGTGCCACGATTCCGCTCGGAATTGGAACGTTCCAATCCTCACGGCGGGCCGAGCCCCGTCGCGCCCTGCGCTGACCGGAGTCCCATGAGCACCTTCCTTGATCGCGTCGCGTCTGCACCCATCTCATGGGGCATCTGCGAGGTCCCCGGGTGGGGCGCGATGCTGCCCACTCCCCGCGTTCTCACGGAGATGTCGGGCCTGGGTCTGCCCGCTACCGAGCTCGGTGCTCCCGGCTTCCTGCCCACATCGCCCGAGGACGTCAAGGCTGAACTCGCGAAGTACGACATGACGCTCATCGGCGGCTTCACACCGGTGATCCTGCATGACCCCGCGATGCGTGAGTGGACGATCAACGAGGCACGTCGCGTCGCCGATCTCTTCCAGCGCGCGGGTGCGACGGAGTTCATCTCCGCGATCGTCTACGACCAGGACTGGTCGGTGCCGCGCCCGCTCAACGCCGACGAGCGCAAGCACATGATGGAGATGTTCGGACTCATCGACGAGATCTGCGCCGAGCACGGTCTCAACCAGGTCCTGCACTCCCATGTCCAGACGGTCGTGGAGACCAAGGACGACATCGACATGGTGCTCGAGGGATGCGATGTCGGCTTCTGCCTCGACACCGGTCATATGGCCATCGGCGGCCAGGACCCCGTGGAGTTCGCCAAGATGGCATTCGACCGCGTCGGCCACGTCCACCTCAAGGACGTCGACCTCTCGCTCGTTCCTCCAGTCCTCGCCCGCGAGAAGTCGCTCATGACGGCGACCCAGGAGGGCCTCTTTACCCCCCTCGGCCAGGGCGACGTCGACATCGCCGGGGTCGTCGAGGCGCTGGAGTCACGCGGCTACGACGGCTGGTATGTCATCGAGCAGGACACCGCCATCACCGACGGCCTGCCCGCCGAAGGCGAGGGTCCGATCGAGCAGGTCGTCACGTCGCTGGACTACCTGCGCGATGCCGTCGCCCCGCGTCTGGCGAAGTAGATGACCATCCCCGAGGTCGTCACCGTCGGTCGTGTGAGCGTCGACCTCTACGCGCAGCAGGTGGATGCCGGCTTCGCCGATCCGCAGACATTCGCCAAGTCCATCGGCGGATCCCCCACCAACGTCGCCGTGGCTGCGGCCCGGCTGGGCCACCACGCCGCCATCGTCACCAAGGTCGGCGCGGGCGCACTTGGCGACTACGTGCGCGCAGCGCTTGCCGGGTGGGGAGTCGACACGACGTACGTCGGCACCGGAGATGGCCAGACACCGGTCGTCCTCGCTGCCCTGGATCCGCCCGAGGATCCTCAGATCGTGTTCTACCGCGGCGAGGCCGCTCCGGACACCCAGGTGACGACCACCGACGTGCCCGTCGAGGTCATTCGCGACTGCCCCGTGCTGTGGATCTCCTTCGGCGCGCTCGCGCAGGGCACGACCGCCGACGCCTGCCAGGACTGGCTCGACCTGCGCGACCGGCGAGCCGATGTCGTCCTCGATCTGGACTACCGACCGAGCATGTGGCCCGACCGCGATGCCGCCCATGAGATCGCCCTCGCCGCCGTCCGCCGCTCCACCGTGGTCGTCGGCAATCGCGTGGAGTGCGAGGTGGCCATCGGGGAGACCGAACCAGATCGCGCGGCCGACGCACTTCTCGCCGAGGGGGTACGCCTCGCGATCGTCAAGCGAGGTGGCGAGGGCGTCCTCCTTGCGACTGCGGAGGGTCGCTGGACTATCCCGCCACTGCCCATCGACGTGCTCTGCGGCCTCGGTGCTGGCGATGCCTTCGGCGGCGCACTCGTCCACGGACTGCGCAGCGGCTGGACCGTGCCGGAGATCGGGATGTTCGCGAACGCCGCGGGCGCCCATGTCGCCACCAAACTCACCTGCGCCGACGCCATGCCCACCATCGACGAGGTCGAGATGATGATGGCGAGAGGGGCCTGACCATGCTGGATCGTAATCACTACGCCGCCCTGTGCGAGTCCCGGATCTTCGAACCGGCGTCGCTCCAGCGGGCGCTGCGTGACCGCAAGCGACGCACTCTCGCTGGTAAGGACGGCAATCTCCTCATCCTCGCCGCCGACCACACCGCCCGCGGCATGATCGCGGTGGGCAGCGATCCGCTCGCCGTCGCGGACCGTTACGAGTTGCTCGACCGCCTCATGCGCGGTCTCAGCGTTCCCGGGGTGGATGGGGTCATGGCAAGCGCCGACATCCTCGAGGAGCTCGCGTGGCTCGGCGCCCTCGACGGCCGCGTGGCCATCGGCACGATCAATCGCGGTGGAATCAAGGGCGCGCTGTGGGAGCTCGACGATCGGATCACGGCGTACGACCCCGAGCACATCGCGTCGGCAGGCCTTGACGCCGGCAAATTGCTGCTACGCATCGAGTTCACCGATCCGGGGGTCGCTCGCACCATCGAGATGTGCGGCGAGGTCGTGACCAAGCTCGCGGACCAGGGCATCGCATGCATGGTCGAGCCCCTGCCCTATCTCAAGGACGACAGCGGCCACGCCTACCTCGACACCCGTGACGAGGAGCTCATCCGCGCCGTCGCCATCGCCTCAGGTCTCGGGTCGAGCAGTGCCTACACCTGGCTCAAGATCCCAGCGACGCCCCGGATCGCCGAAGTCGCCGCCGCCACGACGATGCCGATCCTGCTGCTCGGCGGCGACCCGGGTGACAAAGCGGGCGAGGTCATCGCCGGATGGGAGCACGCGATGGGCGAACCCAACGTGCGCGGTCTCATCCCCGGGCGCGCGCTGCTCTACCCCCACGACGGCAATGTCGAAGGAGTCGTCGCGACAGCCGCTCGCATCGTCCATGGTCACGACACAGGAGGTCAGTCATGAGCTCGGGTTGGTACAAGCCACAGGGGAGCCTGGCACATGCCGATGGCCCCATGTCCATCACCGCAGAGGAGGCGGGCTGGACGTACAGCGGCCTCACCGTCATCGACCGCGACTGCTCGATCGACCTCGGCGATCGCGAGGCGGTCATCCTGCCGCTATCCGCGCGCGATCTCACCCTCACCGTGACTGCGGGCGACGGCGAGACGGCCTACTCGCTCACAGGCCGCGAGGGTGTCTTCGCCGCTGTCAGCGACTGGGTGTACGCCGGTCGCGGATCGCGCCTGGACTTCGCCGGGGTGAACGGCGAGGTGGCAATCCTCACCGCCAAGGCGCGCGCGGACTATCCGTCGACCTACACCGCGGCCGCTGATGTGCCCGTCGAGGTGCGCGGCGGCGGTCGCGCGACGCGTCAGGTCACCAACATCGCCACACCCGATTCGTTCACCGCCGCCGACCGCATCTGCGTCTGCGAGGTCATCACCCCTGGCGGCAACTGGTCGAGTTGGCCGCCTCACCGCCACGACGGCATCGGCGACTGTCCGACGACCAACGAGGAGATCTACTACTTCCGGATCGGCAAGCAGGACTCACTGCATGGCGACCCTGAAGGCACTGGCTTATTCCGCGTCTACACGGTGGACGAGAGCATTGATGAGACGGTGACGATCTGGGATGGCGACACCTACCTCGTGCCCCAGGGCTATCACGGACCGACCGCGGCAGCGCCTGACTACCCGATGTACTTCCTCAACGTCCTCGCCGGGCCCGGGGACGACCGCACCATGGCGTTCTGCGACGACCCCAACCATCATTGGATCCGCGGCACCTGGACCGACACCGATCCGCGGCTGCCGATGACCTCCGCGGAAGGACGCATTCGATGAAGCGGATCGGCATCGCCGTACTCGGGCTGGGCTGGATGGGTCAGGCGCACTCGCGATCCATGCTGCGCATCCCCTCACTCTTCCCCGATCGCTCGTTCAATCCGCGCCTGGTCGTCTGTGCCGACACCGAGGACGAGCGCCGCGAGCGCGCGATGCGAGACTTCGGTTTCGCACGTGCCACCGCCGACTGGGCCGAAGCCGTGTCGGCTGACGACGTCGACGCGGTGTGGGTCACCGCGCCCAACATGCTGCACGTGCCGATGATCGAGGCCGCGGCCGCGGCGGGCAAGGCGATCTTCAGCGAGAAGCCCATCGGGGGCACCCCCGCGCAGACCGTGCAGGCCCACGCCGCGGCGAAGCGAGCCGGGATCACCACCGGTGTCGGCTACAACTACCTGTGGTCTCCGCTCGTCTTGCACGCGCGCGAGATGATCGCGTCGGGAGTCCTCGGGGAGATCACCCACTACCGCGGGCGCTTCCTGTCGATGTATGGATCCGACGAGATGGGCTTGCTGACCTGGCGATTCAAGCTCGGGGAAGGCGGTTACGGCGTGAGCTCAGACATCCTGAGCCACTCTGTCTCGCTGGCGCACTTCCTCGTGGGGAGCATCAGCGAGGTTGTTGGCATGCAGCACACCGTGATCACCGAGCGCCCCATCCCCCAGGGAGCGGCAAGCCACTACGGCCGCGGCAAGCCCGGCGATCCGACGGGCCCGGTGGAAAACGAGGACTTCGCGTCCATGCTGTGTCGTTTCGACTGTGGGGCGACCGGGACCTTCGAGACCTCGCGGACCACGATTGGCCCCGAGAGCCAGAACGCCTTCGAGGTCTACGGCACCAAGGGCGCGCTCGCGTGGAACTTCGAGCGTCTCAACGAGCTGCAGTACTACCGACACGACCCGTCGAGCAAGGAGACCGGCTACACCACGATCTTCGGCGGCGACCGCTTCCCGTACCACGGGGCGTTCGTGCCCGGTCAGGCCAACGCGATCGGCTTCGAGGACATCGTCGCCACCGAGGACCTTGAATTCCTCAATGCCATCGCGACCGGGGGCTCCTTCACCCCCGGCTTCCGCGAGGCGGTCGATATCGTCAGCGTGCAGCAGGCACTCATCAACTCGTGGGAGTCCCGCACCTGGGAGCCCGTCGTCGACCTGGGAGCAGGCGCATGAGGATTACCACCGCTGAGGCTATCGTCCGCTATCTCATCGCTCAGCGCGTCCTGGTCGAGGAGACGCCGGGCGCACCGATGACGGAGGCACCGCTCTTCCCCGGCGTCTTCGCCATCTTCGGTCATGGCAATGTGACGAGCCTGGGCCACTCGCTGGAGATGCATCGCGATGAGTTGCCCACATGGCGCGGCCAGAACGAGCAGGGAATGGGCCTCGCTGCTGCGGCGTACGCCAAGGCCAAGCGACGTCAGCAGATCATGATCGCGACGTCATCGGTCGGCCCAGGCGCGACCAACATGGTCACGGCCGCGGGCATGGCAATGGCCAACCGGCTGCCGGTGCTCTTCATCGCCGGCGACACCTTCCACTCGCGCCTGCCCGATCCGGTGCTGCAGCAGGTCGAGCACCCCGGCACGCCGTCGATGACAGTCAACGACGCGTTCCGACCGGTCGTGCGCTTCTGGGACCGCATCACCGACCCCGCCCAGGTCCTCAGTTCACTTCCCCAGGCCGTGAGCATCATGCGCGATCCGGGCGAGTGCGGTCCGGCGTTCATCGGCCTGCCCCAGGATGTCGCGGCGATGGCCTACGACTTCCCCGAGGAGTTCTTCGAGACGCATGTGCATGCTCCGATCCGGCCACGCGCCGACATCGGTCAGCTCGACGCCGCTGCCGCCCTACTTCGCTCGGCGGAGCGGCCCGTCATCATCGCCGGCGGCGGTGTGCACTACTCCCTCGCCGAGGCCGAACTCTCCGACTTCGCGCTGCGCCACGGCATCCCGGTCATTGAGACCGTCGCTGGCAAGTCCTCGTTGCTCTGGGATCACCCGAGGTACGGCGGACCCATCGGCGTGACGGGTGCCGCACCGGCCAACGAGCTCGCCGCGCGTGCCGACATCATCCTCGCGGTCGGCACGCGCCTGCAGGACTTCACGACGGGATCGTGGACGACCTTCCACCCGCAAGCGCAGTTCATCGGGCTCAACGCCGCACGCTTCGACGCGGTCAAGCACCGCGCGCTGCCCGTCGTCGGCGACGCGCGCGAAGGACTACTCGAGCTCGGTGCCCGCCTCGACGGCTGGACGGCTCCTGTCGAGTGGACGGCGACGGGCGACGTCATGCGTGCCGACCTCGATGCCTTCATCACCGACCGCACCACGCCCGACGGCGATCTCCCTATGAGCTACGCCCAGGTGGTGGGTGCGGTCAACGCCGCCGCGACACCCGACGACTATGTGCTCACGGCTTCGGGCGGACTTCCTGGCGAGCTCAATATCAACTGGCACTCCCTCGGCATCGCCACCTTCGACTGCGAATACGGCTTCTCGACCATGGGCTACGAGCTCTCCGGTGGTTGGGGGGCGGCCATCGCCAACGCAGACCGTGGGCGCACGTACGTCCTGGTGGGCGACGGCGCGTACATGATGATGAACTCCGATATCTACTCCGCGGCGCTGTCCGGCACCGACATGACGATCCTGATCTGCGACAACGAGGGCTTTGCCGTCATCGAACGGCTGCAGGTCGGCCAGGGCGGGGCGTCGTACAACAACATGCTCCGCGACGCGCACGGAGACACCGGTGCACGCGTCGACTTCCGCGCCCACGCAGCGGCGATGGGTGCCCATGCCGTGACAGTCACCGACATCGAGCAGCTCCGCACAGCCCTCAAGGACCCGCGCCCGGGCGTCAATGTCATCGTGATGCGCGTGCGCGAGTCGGACTGGACCGAGGGTGGGGCGTTCTGGCAGGTCGGCGTGCCCGAGGTGAGCGAACGCGCGCAGGTGCGCGAGGCACGCGAGCGGATGGACATCGGACTCAAGGCCCAGCGCCGCGGGGTGTAGGGGTCGAGGGGTGTCTCGCCGCGGTATCTAGAGCTCGACCGGCATGCCGCTCCGGGCACTCTCCGCGGCCGCCGCGGCGATGACCACCGGTGCGCGTCCATCTGCGAGCGATACCGGTGAGTCACCCCCCTCACGGACATAGTCGGTGAAGTATCGCCACTGATCGCGATACGCGATCTCGTAGCGTTCGATGAAGAAGTTCGGCAGCACCGGACGATGGGTCTCGTCGGCGAGGTAGACCTCGCTGCGATTGAGGCGCTCGTTGTCCGACACAGCCATGCCCAGCGAGCCGAGCACCTCCACGCGCTGGTCGTAGCCGTAGGGAGCCTCGCGCGAGATATCGATCGTCGTGATCGCACCATTGGCGTGGGTGAGGACGGCGACCCCAAGATCCACGTCACCGGCTTCGCCGATTGCGGGGTCGATGAGATTGGCTCCCTGGGCCCACACCTTGACGACCGGCGAGCCGACGACGAATGCGGCCATGTCGAAGTCGTGGATCATCATGTCGACCCAGATGCCGCCACTGACCTTGACGTATTCGACCGGAGGCGGGGATGGATCGCGGCTGGTCACCCGGGCCATGCGCACATCACCGATGCGGCCACTCAGGACCGCTTCGCGCACCGCGCGATGGCCCGGATCGAATCTCCTGTTGAAACCGACCATGAAGGGCACGCCAGTGCGCTCGAGCGCCTCGGCGGCACGATCAACCTCGGCAAGGTCCAGGCTCACCGGCTTCTCGCAGAAGATCGCCTTGCCTGCCTCGGCCGCCGCAACGATGTAGTCCACGTGCGTGTCCGTCGACGTGCAGATGGCCACAGCATCTGAGGCGGCGATGACCTCCTCAGCCGACACGGCAGGGACGCCGTACATCGCACCGACCTCAGCCGCCGACTCAGCGTTCACGTCGCTGACGGCACTCAAGGTGGCCCCCGGGGTCTGTCGCGCTATGTAGTCAGCATGCATCCGGCCGATGCGCCCGGTGCCGATCACGCCGATGCGCAACGTGCTCATGATGTCTCCCGTCGCGTGGCGTGCTCCTTGAGTGCCTCCCGAAGTTCCTCGACGCTATGTCGCTCTCGCAGCGCGTCGCGCACGATGTCTGCCTGGCTGGGCGGGGCCAGTCCGCCGACCGGCGGATCGCGGTCCAGGTTGGTGGGGAAGGGGTAGCCCTCGGCAGCGCAGCGCAGCGCCATCTCCGCGCAAGGGTCGTCAACGCGCTCAAGCAACTCCGGATAGATCGCGAGTACGACCCGCTCACGGTCGACGCTCTCCATCGCCCGACCGAAAGCGCTCGACACCTGCAGGAGGTTGACCATGCGACGGACATCAGTCGTGCGGTTGGTGCCCGCGCCGTGAATGAGGGCCGGGTTGAAGAAGATGACATCACCCTTGGTGAAGGGGACCTGCACGCAGTGCGCGGTGGTGAATTCAGCGAAGTCCTCGCGGCCGGCGATGAGATAGCCCGCTGGGTACTTCTGTGAGTGCGGCAGCAGCATCGTCGGCCCGGTCTCAATAGGCGTGTCCCCATGCGCGATCGCACCCTGGAGGGTGAGCGCGGGGGACAGCGCGTGGACGTGATCGGGGTATCGCTCGATCTGCTCAGCAGACATGAAGCCGAGGTGGTAGTCGCGGTGGGGCACCTGCGCGGCGCCGCCGGGATTGACGACATTGACCTGGGCCGTCATCTGGTACGCCGGTCCAAGCCACGCGGTCGAGACCAGGTCGACGATGTCATTGCCGTGGTAGTCGACGAAGACCGCGGGGTCGGCGAGCGCGAGCTTCTCGAGGGCATTCCAGATGCGATCGTTTGCCCCGGGCTTGGCGAAGTGATCTCCCACCGCCTGTCCCGCCGCATTCTGCTCGTCGATAATCCCGAAGAACGCCTCGCTCGCGCGATCCACGACCCCGGGATCCACCGCACCCTCGATGATGACAACACCCGGCCCGTCACGCAGGGCACGCGCAAGTTCGGCGAGCGCTGCACCGCGATCGGCCAAGCGCAGCACCTGCGCCTGATAGACCAGGACATTGGCTTCGACGCGATCGCTGAGGGGATAGTCAGCCAGGTCGGTCTGCTCCGACACGATGGCGGCCAGATCCTCGACCCGGCAGTCCGCAGCGCGCATGGGGATATCCAAGCACCCGGATGTTCGAGTTGGGTAAGTGCTGCGCCAGTCCGTGGACATCCGATCCCAGGGCTGCCACCCTCGACGGCATGACCTCGACCCGCGATCTCACCCGACGCGGTTTCCTACTCTCCGGCCTGGCCGGGGCACTCACCGTCACCGCAGCCGGGACGACGGGCCTGCTCGTGTCAGCGCGGCCGAGTCGAGCGGCCGATTCCCTGGTGATCGACGTCATGGGCGACTACGAGATCGTCGACCGCCAGACCGGGTGCCGGGTCAGAGTCACGGTGCGCGACGGCATACGGCGGATCGTGGCCAACGGCCTGCCCAATCACGCCACCGGGCAGTTCCCCAACAGTCATAACCCCAACGCCATCTCAGCGCAGTCGTACGACATCTCCCTGCCAGCCTCGCCGCGCAAGGCCTCCGCGTCAACCGCGTACTCCATCCCGCAGCCCTTCGGCATCGCGCTCAACGGCGTCGTGTTCGACCCGTACGCGGCGGAATGGTGGGGCGGAGCACGCAACGGCGACTGGCAGTACAACGCTCTCGGCGACGGCATCGACCTCGGCCTAGACAGCAGCCATGCCCACGTGCAGCCCACCGGCGCCTACCACTACCACGGCATGCCGGATGGTCTTATCGACACGCTCTCCTCTTCGCGTCACTCGCCACTCATCGGCTGGGCGGGGGAC
>Ga0129333_10001944_pt1 | contig 19003 bp, 35 predicted proteins | sample CPB6_08_DNA_FD_94474 | JGI IMG/M metagenome (GOLD analysis project Ga0129333, IMG submission 94474) | Freshwater to marine salinity gradient microbial communities from Chesapeake Bay, USA - CPBay_Sum_0.6_0.8_DNA | ecosystem: Environmental > Aquatic > Marine > Coastal | place: USA: Chesapeake... | reverse complement strand
GACATATTGGAAAAGTACGTGTTGTCTGGGCTGGGAACGATGGACGGACTCGACGAGGGATATCTGATTCAGCTGGGGCGTGAAATTCTAACTGAGGTGGAGTAGATATGCGATTCGTAGAAATCGCCATTCAGAACTTCATGTCTTTTGGAGTTCTGCAGACTATCCCTCTAGCAAGTCAAGGTCTTGTCGCTATCTTCGGGCAGAATAACGACGCCATAGCTTCAGATTCCAATGGTGCGGGTAAATCTACCATCATGGAAGCGATTGTCTGGGTTCTGTGGGGAGATACTCTGCGTGGATACAGGTCTGATGAGGTAGTTAACAAGCTAGCAGGGAAAGACTGTCTAGTCTCTCTGACCATTGAGGAAGCAGGAAAATCCTACGTGATTACCAGGACACGTAAAATGTCCAAGGTAAAACACGCGAATGACCTGACACTGACTGTAGACGGAGTTGATGCAACCGCAGGAATCAACGCGGATACGCAAGAATCCGTAAACACTATCATCGGGATGGACCAAAATACGTTCATCCAGTCCGTGTTGTTGTCACACGGAACTAAACCATTTTCTGAGCTTACCGACGCAGCACAGAAGGAAGTTCTCGACGACATACTGCAGATAAACAAATTTGCAAAAGCAAGAGAAGTCGTTAGTAAGCGACTGAAAGAGCGTCAACAGTCATTAGCTTACGTGTCATCTGATATTAGTAGACTGGAGGCTGGTGCCGCTGCTGCTCTGGACAAAGTAGTAAGGCTCACAGCTTCCTTGAAGTCACACGCAGCCGCTACGAAGTCTAGGCGGCTTTTGCTTTTTAAAAAGGGTGCGCACCTTCTAGCACAGGCAGAGTTGCTCGAAGAGGGTGATAGTCTGCCTTCTCTTTTGTCTGAAGCAACTGCGCTGGGGACTAAGATTGCTGAAAAGCGCAAGGTTGAAGGAGAACTTCACGCGAAGGCTATTTCCGCACTTCAGCTAACTAGCTCTAAAAAATCTGAAGTACAGAAAAAGATAGCTGTCGCGAACAGCATGATTGACGAGCGTATGCGCAATACGAACGTCATCGTCAAGCTAGTAGGAGTTCCCTGTGCCACTTGTAAGCGTCCAGTATCTGCTGACGAAGCAGATGCTATGCTCGACGAATGGAAACTACAGATAGAAGAACTTCAAGATACCGTCGACAAGTTGCAGGAAGACTTAGAGCGCATTGATGCAATCGAGCAAAAAACTCTGATTGGTATCAATAAGCAGAAACAGGAACTATCGAAAGAAATTACTGAATTATTGAAAGACCAGAATATTTTGACTGCACGGGTACAGCAGAGGTCCTCTGCCTTGCAAGTCATGCTACGTCTGGAAAATGATGCATTTTCTGCTTTCGACGAAGCGTACGACCTGCAGAACGCAGACAATCCCTATGAGGATATTCTGGAAGATGCTAAAATCGAGCTTAAAGACATCGTTTCTAAAAAAGAAAAGTTGTCGTACAGGAAAATTTCTCTGGATTTAGAGATCTCACATCTCTTATTCTGGGATAAAGGTTTCGGTAATCAGGGTGTCAAGTCGTTCATCATCGAAGGGGTAATCCCATTCTTGAACGACCGCGCACAATATTACGCAAACATACTGTCTGATGGGGATTTAACCATCCAGTTTAGTACTCAAAAACAATTAAAAAGTGGTCAATTCAAAGAAGAATTTCAAGTATTGGTAAAAAATAAGCAAGGCGCTGAAGTGTACAAAGGCAACAGCGCAGGCGAGCGGCGACGGATAGATACCGCAGTCGGCTGGGCTTTAGGAGACCTAGCAGCTACCAGGGCCAAGAAGCCTATCCGGTTCAAGGCACTAGACGAGCCTTTCGAGTCTCTAGATGAGACTGGAGAGGACTCTGTAGTAAAATTACTGCACAGCGTCGTTGACCAGTATGAGACAATTATGGTTATTACTCACAGCGACCACTTGCGTAATCAATTTCCGAAAACGCTGGTAGTTTCTAAGAACAATGGCTCTAGCTCTGTAAAGTTCCTTTAGGAGAACACTATGTCTGACTCGCCCCTTGGTAATCTGACTGAGCAGCAGCGTCGGGATTTTTGGACCAACGTCCTTTACCAGCTTACTGACTCTCAGCGGTTTCTTAACTTTCTGGATTCAAATTATTCCATCGTTATCCAGAAAAATGACGAGGAAAAGACCGTCAACATCCTTGTGACGGAGAAGCCAACCGCAGTCGGTCCCAAGCTTAGTGGCGAGCAGATTTTCAAGATGCAGGCAACCTGCATGAACGCAGGCGCGAAGGACTCAGCCGACCTTGTTCGTCGTCTTCTTAAAATTCTCGGGCAGGAAGACGGCAGGCTTGTTACTACTGCTTCCGACGCCGACCTGAACAAGCTTATCAAGTCGTAGCATGTATTACGTCTACTGCGACGGGGCGATTGAACCGAAGAACCCTGGCGGGCACGGTGTTGGCGGCTTCGTAGTGAAGAATGCAGATCACACCGTGCTTATCAAGGGTGCCTATGACTTTGGTCAATACCCCGAATTGACGAACAACGCAGTAGAGTACGGTGCGATAGCTGCAGCATTTCAGCATTTAGCCAAGGCGGGAATGACCGAGAAGGAGGTCTGTGTTCGCACAGACAGCCAACTGGTCGTCAGACAGCTTAACGGAGACTATGGTTGTTCTCCGAAAATGGCTAAATTGCGAGACATCGTAACTAGGTTATCCACGTTGTTTCCAAAAGTTACTTACGAGTGGGTACCGCGTGAGCAGAATAAAGAAGCTGACGCTATGTCCCGCAGTCTCTACACAGAGTAAATCATGCCTAAGTCGCCTACCCGCGTAGCAGCTGGTAAGAAGAGCCGTCGCAAGGGTTCTAACAACGAACGTGCGATGGCAAAGAAGTTTGAGTCGTGGTGGGGATCTGGGTCTTGGGCACGCACTCCCATGTCCGGTGGGTGGGCTACGGCTGCAGTGCGTGAGGACTTCCAGACCTGTGGTGATATCATTACCACTGCGCGTGATTTTCCGTTCTGTGTAGAACTGAAAAAGCACGAGGGTTGGACGCTAGATCAAGTTATCCACAACGACAAGTGCATCGTATTCGACTGGTGGAAGCAGGTGACGGCAGAGACTCCTAGTTACGGAGTCTCGCTGCTGGTGGCGGGAAGAAACCACATTCCTCACGTGGCAATTTTTTCTACAAGTCAGATGGTCAATCTCGTGTTCAGCGTTACTGGACAATCAGAACACATGCCTTGGGAGTCTTTTTCTAGATTTGTGTTCCACGGCAACGAGACGCTGGGCATACCAGAATTAGTAATCATGCCATTGGAAGATTTTTTCAAAATTAGTCCTAAGAACTTTGCAAGGAGCAACAAATGACCACCAAAGACCGCTCCAGCAACTACCAGGATCGTAGCAAGCTCCCTGAGCCTGTCATCCCAAAGTGCTCGACGTGTCATCAGCCTGTTGTTTCCTGCAACTGTACGGATAATATTCTTAAGAAGTAACTATGCCTCCTAGAAAACCTGTACGTACGCCTGTCCCTATCGTCGGCGGTACGCCCGCTAATCCTGGTAAAGCTCCTGCCCTACTGCACGGCGTGCCTGTTACTGACCCGCGCACGATGCTGGCGCAGGCCACTCCAGAACAGGTACAGACCCTCATGGGCAACTCGTTTGCTCTGTGGGCACAGTTTTCTGGGCTGGAGGTCGACGGTCATAAGTTTGACTTCGACAAGCACAGATATCTGCTTCCTCTGTACCTGGATAACTGCCAAGAACTAATTTTGATTAAAGCAGCACAGATGGGAGCTACCGTCTACATGCTGCTTTATCTCATTTGGTTCGCAAGATATCATCAGGTGAAGACGGGTCTGTTCTTCCCGACGTCAGATGGCGTAACCAAACTATCAAAAGATCGTTTGGCAAGCCTGCTGGACTCAAGCCAAGAGCTAAGAACAGCCGTTCGCAGTGACGCGGATACTCTGGCATTAAAGCATATAGACAACGTTCACGGCAAAAAGTCGTCGCTGTACATGCTTTATCTCGGTGGGCAAGCCTCCAAGGACTCAGTCCCTCTCGACATCGTGTGTTTCGACGAGGTTCGACTGGTGCAAGAGGTCGACATCGATCAGGCGCTGGAGCGTATCTCCCACTCCACTTACAAGATGCGCCGGTTCATGTCCACTGCAGGCATGCCGAACATGGACATTCATCAGCGGTTTCTGCGAGGAACACAACATCACTGGCACATCAAGTGTAACTGCTTAGATGGATTTGTTCCGTCGGATACGTTTCCAGACTGCATCGTGGACACTGGCAAAGAAGTCTATTTGCGCTGTCCGAAGTGCAAAATGCGTATCAACGACCCGCAACTAGGTAGTTATATTGCCCACAATCCTACTGCGGAAGCACATAGTTATCACATTTCACAACTTATCTCTAAGTTCATTTCTCCCAAAGAAATTTGGGATTTTTATCAAAAAACGACAAACAAGAAAGAGTTCTTCAACGCAAAGTTGGGACGTCCGTACGTTGACTCTGAGAATCAACCAGTCACTACGGATACTATGGAAAACTGCATCAACACTGATACCAAGTGGGCAGTTGACTACGCATCCAGCAAAGAGCTCCGTAAGAACTGCGCGATGGGCGTAGACCAAATGGGTGGCTACAACTACGTGGTCATAGCCAATCGTTCCGCAGACGGCAAGAAGCGACTAGTTCACTTGGAAATTATAGAGTCTTCCAATCCGCGTTATTGGGAGAACGGAAAACCGGTGACGCCATTCACACGTCTGTACTCGCTTATGAAGGAGTACGACGTTGGTATGTGTGTCATCGACGCGTTACCCAACTATAACGAAGCAGCTGACTTTGCCAGAGCGTTCCCAGGGCGTGTATTTCTTGCACACTACGGAGATTCTGGCGTCGATATCGTCAAGTGGCACGACAAGGTCAAACCGCGTGAGCAGATCCGTAAGGGTTCTAGAGAAATCAAGCTCAAGTGGCAGGTGACAATGCATCGCTACATGTCAATTGATTACATGTTGCAAGAGTTTGTAGAGCGGAATATTGATATTCCGCACCCAGACGCATTAGTACAAACTGTTAGAAATTTCGAATCTGGTCGTTTTGACGCTGAGCCTATTTGTAGGACGCGTTTCTTCAAGATGTTGGCGTCTCTTGTACGGCAGCAGAAGGAAACAGACCCAGACACTGGCAAGTACAAGATGGAGTGGGTTTACACCCAAGGCGACCCGCACTTCGCTCATGCAATGAACTACGCCAACGTTGCGATAGAAAGACTCAAGCGCCAAGTGCAGTTTGTAATGGCGTAAATATTTGAAATTATTTGAAAATGACGCTATTTGACTTTTTTACAAATAAATTGTAGTCTTTATTCGGCTATAGCCAATTGGAGGCAAAAATGGCGTCAATCTCTCTTGGTGCATCTTCTGCGGCTGTTGGTAGCTTCGTTTACGTCGCCGGTTCGGGTTTCCCTGGTGGGCACACCGAGGTTGTTTACCTGAACGGACAGTTCGTTGGCGTTCTCCCCACCAACGTTAACGGGGCGTTCGCAGGCAATCTGAAGGTTCCGTCTGTCCCTGCTGGCGCGGCTCGTCCCGTCGTTGCTAAGGACAACACGGACATTACCGTCAGTGCGACCGCCAGTCTCACTGTTGCGTAAGGTAAAAACTTTTACTCTATGTGACTTATCTTGCGAAAACCTAAAAATAACAATAATTTAGAAAACACAGAATCCTCAACGGAAGCGGAATATGAGGGAGATCCTCTGACCGCCTCTGTTGAGGATTTTGAAAAAGCACTCGATGCACCTTCTCCGCCTGCGCGTAAGAGGCGCGCTGTTAAGCGCGTGGCCGTCCCGCAGCAGGAAGAGATAAAGGCAGCTAAGAAATCTTCTACATACGAACTTTTACAGCGCAGACAGAACGTGCAACGGCTTCGTCTGCGCGGTTTTTCTCTGAGTCAGATAGCTAAGCAGCTTGGTATTTCCATACTGACTGCCAAAAAAGACTTAGACGAAATTCAAAAGATTAATCAAGAAAAGGTTAATCAGTTCCAACAATCTCAGTTTGTTGGGGAAACTTTAGTAGTTTTCGATGAGATTATCCAACATGCTTGGAATGAGTTTGAGCATGCTGAGCCTGGAAGCAAGATTCGTTTACAGAGCTTGGATTTAATTCGCTCTACGCAAAACGATAAGATGAAGTCACTCCAGGATACTGGAATGATTCACAAAGCTCCACAACAGGTTGAGCACAAGCATTCTCTGGCACTTCCATGGGACGACCAGATGAAGAGCGCGGTAATAGATCAGCTGCTACAGTCTCAATTGACGCCGCAACTAGCTTTACCAACTCCAGATTTTGCGCATGAATCTGGCAAGAACATCATTGACGCAGAAATAATTTCTGATAATAGTAGTGTTCCTTCTACTCGCAAAGAATAATCAAAGGTTATTGTCATGCCGAATATAGATTTAGTCTGCTCCGACTGCAAAAACTCATTTTATTTCAGCGAGCGCGATCAGGAGTTTTATAAGGCTCAGAATTTTCAGCCTCCTCGCCGCTGCTTTGCTTGTCGCAAAGCACGCAAGGCTAAGAAGGAGTCTGGTGCGCCTGCTGACGCGGTGAACGTCAAGCGTGACGACGACGCGTATGATATTTGGAATCGTTAATTTTTAATTTTAACTATGTATGAAGCTAAAATACTTTTAGATAGTTTAGGGCCAAGTGGTAAGAGATTAACCACTTGGCAACTTACTTACCCTAGATTCGTACATTCTGAGTTTAATACTCATCGGTTATTTAGTCGGAATGCTGCGTCTTCTAGAGCCATTCCAACTAAAAAACTGATAGAAATGATTAAGACTGATCCTGCCAAGCCTGTTTGGTGGGGCAAGAATCAGTCAGGTATGCAGGCCAAGGAAGAGCTAGATCCGTCTACTCGCGTCTTAGCTACCGACGCTTGGCTGGCTGCTAGAGACAGCGCAGTAGAACATGCGCAAAAGCTCCTAGATCTCGGAGTTCACAAGCAGATTGTGAATCGAGTTCTGGAGCCTTGGATGTTCATTACAGTCATCATGACTGCGACTGAGTTAGATAACTGGTTTCGTCTTCGTGCTCACGAAGACGCACAGCCAGAAATTGCAAAACTCGCACACATGATGCAGTTTGTTATGAGTGATAGTATTCCTGAAAAACTCGAGACAGGTCAGTGGCATATTCCGTTCCTGTCTGCCGAAGATTTTTCCCTATCGCACGCGCAGCAGTTAGCCGTTTCTGTGGCTCGTTGCGCTCGTGTATCCTATCTTACGCATGACGGTAAGAGAGACATCGACGCGGATTTAAAGCTGCACGACAAGCTCATGGAAAGTGGGCATTGGAGTCCGTTTGAGCATGTCGCCCAGGCCACGGAAAAGCCTTCGCGAATTGGAAACTTTTTTGGTTGGAAGCAGTATCGTTCCATCGTCGACACAAATTTTGTAATGCCTTAGTCGGAGGATGCTGTGAAGCTGTCAGAATATAAAAAGCTTCAAAAACAGACATCTGAAGATGAAGATGAAATCATCGACGATGATGAACCTTACAACGTAAAAAATCCAAAAATATATGTAAGGTTTGACCCATTGCACCAATCGCACACTGGTCCACTGTACGGCCCATTCGATGGTGTAGAAGTTAAGAAAGACATTCTGTACTGCTGGAGAAAAATAGGACCAGTTGCAACTATGGCCGTCAGGAACCCGGACAGTCTTTGGTATTTAAAAGAATATCCGAAAGAACCTGGGTATCTTGGCTTTACTATCGTATTTTCTTAGTTAAGCGTCCTTTCCTAGGTAATGTGCCCGTACTGTGATAGGTGCAGCATCATCCCCTCTCCAGTACGGTTCAACCCACACTGGATGACCTACACGTTCGGCTAGCTTAGGTTTCCAGTGTCCTCTTACAAGGGTCTGTACCGTAGGACTGTTTCGCCTGCGTCCGTGGATGAAGTCATTCAGCGCTTGGCGGACGTCTACTTTCACAGGCTTTCCAAGAGTGTAAATTCTGCTCTTGGGTTCCTTTGCACGTTTTCCAGTGCTACCGACTGCGTTACCCTTCGGTGTTGTTACGTTCTCTGGATTTGTGAGAGCGAGAGCTACGTTTGCGATTAGCCTGCCCAGTAGGTCTTGAGTAGCTGCGTCTACTCCCTCTACAGGTAGCGCAAATGCTGCACCTTCCCACACTCCGTTATCTTTCCTGCGGTTTGCGGAAAGCTCAACGCCATCACAGCCGTGCTTCCACAATACTGTGGTGGCCGACTCTGAAATGGCCACGTACTGGAAGTATTGCTTCCCGTTCATCGTGGTTTCCTGCACCATCACGCGACGCAGGAAAGCTTCCCTGTTTTTCTCATCGATGATGGGAAGAATCTTGTCTGGAATTTCCAACAAGAATGCCTTCCAGGGCAGGCGTAGGTTCTCTACCGCCCAATCCGGAAGCTGTGTAGCCATCAGCGCCGCAGCATATTTAGACCCGATGACTACCTGCGGAAATCCCTGATCAGCCCACCGCGCAGCCCCGACCATCATGATCTGGTCGCTCGGAATTACCAATCCCGCTTCGATAATCGGACTATTATTTCTAGCCCAGAAAACCATGCGCTCGTACGCACCAAGATCATCTTCAGTCTCTGCGTACGAGACTTCCCACAGTTGCTGCCCGATTTTCATAATCTCGTCTTTGCCCAGAGCAGCAAACTGCACGCCCTGCGTCATAGACTTTTGAAAATTCCAAGCAGCGTCTACTATTTCTTTTTTAGAAGGTATGTTTTTAGAAACAAACATAAAAATTAGTTGCTCCCGGCAACTCTCATAGCTTTCTTGGCGGCGGACTCCGCTACATCAATTGGTAGATGCATGAAAATCTTTTTTTGAGAGTTTCTGCACATCCCACTGTACCGAGGGGCGTCATTGTCCTCCACATCAGTTTCCACGATGGTAAATAACCATCCATCGTGGGAGCCGACAAAGGACCGTATGCTGGCTAAATTAGTGATGTTGTAAGCCTGCCAATTCTTAACATTGTTAATAGTATTAATAATTTCTTTTACAAGTTGTCCGATATTCTGAGAACTAGTTCGCAAGCGCCTTAATCTCCTCAATGAGGTCCGACCACTCCACGTCGGACTCTTGATGAAAACAACCACAACTAGAGCAGAAGAAGATCACGCCGATATCCAGAAGTTGCTGCGTGGAATCTGGGGACACTTTTACAAACTTTCGCATATCAGTCTCGTCGCTGATCTTTGCGAATAACCCACTAAAATTCTTCATGCTCTTTTCTTGTTGGTTTGTTGTTCTAGTCATGTGCTTGCCTATGCGTTGGAGGCAGGCTCTTTGGCAGGACGTCCACGACGACGACGGACTGGTTCGAACAGCTGCGGGATAGGCGCAGACAGTGCAGGTGCCGCTTCGTTGTGTGGGGTAGTCATCGCCTCGATGACCTGGTCAACCACAGACGGGGTTTCCTTGGTAGCCACAGGCTCTGTGGCCTCCACGTCAACTGGGACTGGAATGGGCTCCCCCGCCACCTCTGTGGCTACGACTGGAGACGCTACAGCCTTGGGCTTGTTCTTGCTGCCAGGAGGACGACCACGCTTGCGTGGCACGACAGAGTACTCTTCCTGAGACGCAATGGAGTGTGACACATTGCGCGTAATCCGAAGCTGTGGACCAGCGAACACAAGAACCTGATCGAGATCAGTAATCTGCGCAACTTGCTGATTCACTTCAGCCATGGTCTTACAGAAGATATGCGTAGCAGGGGACTGATTGATAAAAACAAGAGTATAACCGTTCATTCTAGACCTACTTTCAGTAAAAGGATTAAATTACGTTCGTTACTTGTGTCGTTGCTCAACTGATGTTTAATATAGCACGTCAAATCGTAATTTCAAGCCCTAAATACGTTTTATATTCGATTTATGTCTCTATTTCGTCTGCATCTTCTTCATTTTTTAGAAAAAACAGAACATTGCCTTTTATGATTTTTCCGTAGTTCTCAACTGAAATCTTGGGTCCATAGTTGAAATTGGACCACATCGTTTCTTTCGTTAATTTAGTTCCCGTTAGCTTGTATTTTTTCTTTATTCTTTCACGCTCCATCCGTAGTAAGCGTTCGTGCAACTCATATCCCACGTATACTTTACGGAAAATTCCCTCTAATTCGCACCCATGGTACAAGTGCAGCCACCAGTACAGACGATGCCATATCGTTTCATCATCATCGTCATCAGTCTGTACAGTCTGTTCGTCCCAGTCATCTGGTAAGAACATCTGAGTCGTTCCTGGTGGAAACAAGTCTAGCGCCTCAGCTGCGCTTATCATTTTTGGCTTTATCGTATTCTTTTCTATCTTCTCCATGGCCCTACGCAATGCTTGTGCGGTTAATTCCAGTGCGAAAATTTTAGTTTTGGAGAAGATTTTAGAAGACACAGGCTAGAAATACTTGTACTCGCTGTTTAGTTGTTGTGCAATTTTTTGCGCAACATCTCTTTCGAGATTTTCTGCAAATACAGAATAAACTTTAGTTTTAGATTCATATTTATCCTGCAAGTTAATTTCAGACAGATTCCATCTGTCGACCACGTTCCAGAATCGACGATACTGCTTTGTATTTTCGCAAAAATCCCAGGTAGCGCAAATTCCATACCGCTCTACGGCTTCCACATATAACTCCTACAACTCTATCAAATACAGAGACAAGGCAGCTTCTGCCCCTACCACGTTCTGTCCGTCACATAGAGGACAGTCTAAATCTTCCGCATCCAGTTCTGTTTCTGGTCGCGTAAATTCTTGGCAGGCGGGACACCAGCCTCTGTTAGCGTCGACAGCTTCATTGTACTCATCTTCAGTGACAATTGTGCTGTCGCGCATCGTGCTACTCGTCTCCTCTTGCGTACCTAACTACCTGCTGGGCTCTTTTGTACAGATCGCTGTCGAAAATACCTCTGTTCTCAGAATCCAGCAAGAACTTTTCCAGAAGTTCAAACATGTCAGGGGCAGCTGCAACCAGCCTTGCATTTGCCCACTTCTGAGAATCATTTGGAAGTCTTGGATTCCCAGAGTTGTCTCCATGTACTTCCGCGATGAAAACTTCCGGAGTCGCATCTTCCATGGAGATTGCACAAATCGTGTTATCGCCAACAACTTCCCAAGGTCCAATTGTGTAAGATTTCAAAATACTCTCCTAAATTACTCTACAGAACTGTCTGGAAGAGCAGTATTTGCCACATACTGAATTTTTGTAGCCCATTTTCTGAGGTCTTTCGTTTCTTTTTCAAGCAAACGGATGCGCCTTATCAGAGTCTCTTTAGTCGCGTGTTCCAAACACACGACCAGACCAGCGGCAGAGATTCTGTTACATCCCAGCTTATCACACACGAGTTTCAAGACACTGTCTCCGAATTCCAATAATCGTTGTAGGTCACCACGACGGCACCATCTAACGTGTGCTGTGACCCACTGTGTAGTTTTTGTGCCTCCAGAAGCGCATCGTCAGCCGTTTCTGCGAGGACATCACAGCACCGCTCTAACTTGCCTTGGTCAGAGACGCCTAACACCACCCAGCCACGAAGTACTTTACTCAATCAGCTACCTCTGGGAGAGGAATTTCAGAAATCCTTATTTCTAGAAGCTCGGCTGTGTACTTAATCGCACCTGTGTTGCCTTGTGCATAATTTGCACAGATCTCCATAGCTCGCTTTTTCACAGCCTGGGCACCCTCGTACCTAGCTAGCTCTTTTATACGAATCATCTCGTCGATGGTCATCTCAGCCTCTATCTAAAGTAACCGGGGAGCATATCCCAAGTGCCTGCACCGTGCGCCACACAGAAATTTTCCATAATTCTGTGTCTGAGTAAACCAGAACCATCAGGCACTGCGTAATTTCTGGAATAAAAGTCATCCCACGACTTGTACCCATACGGGTGTTTTTCTAGACGAGGCAATGATCGTCGTTGAGTCACAATGGCGATCATCCTAGCTGGCGTATGTGCGTCACCATACTCATCCCGAATGACCGCACCAGGAAGGCTCCACCTCGCCACCCAGTCTTCCAATGAAAAAAGTCCTTCTTCCGGAAGGTAGTGCAGTCCGAAGCACCAACCGAAAGAGGACTTTCCAATGTGAAGCGGTTCTTTTTGATGACCACAGGTGGGACAAGCTGGACTTTCATACAGAAAGTAATTCGTGCTCATCTCTCACCTGTTTCTTGGATAGTTTATATTTTCTTTATTTAGACGTTTAATATCTTTAGAACTGAACCCAATGTGCACATTAGGAGAGTTTTTAATCTTTTTAACTGGATAACCAGCCACCATAGCAGCTGCGATTAATACTCCATTGGATAAATATTTAGCTGGATGTCGTTTTTCCAGCACATGCTTAACCGTATAACTCGTGAATTCCTTATTTACGTTATTAATTTTAGTAACGTGGCTATTCAGATACTCAACAGTCCAGTGCACTTGTTCGACACACTCCAACAACTGCACTCTCGACTTTTGCATTTCTAGCAAATAATCGTAATTGTTTTTCTTAAAACTGTGGTGAACACCTATGCCAAAAATTGTCAATTCAGGTTCATCCTGCATCACTGTCGCGAGCATGTCTTTTACTGAATGCAACGTAAGCATAGATATTCACCTAATTAACCAAGAGTACTAAGAACACCACGCAGCTTCTCAGAGAGGTCATCCACACTCTCCGACCACGCACCAAACAGCGTACCATCGTCGTCTGACGTAATTCCCATAAAAGAATCCCGCAGACAATCAAACAGACCTGAATTCACTCCAACGAGAACTGCGAGCACATCACTAACGCAGTTAGGAAGCTCCCAAGCAAGCTCTCGCGAGTAGTACACCCCGTCACACGCACCAGCAGAGATCAACCTCCGCACGTACACACGGTGCTCACTAGGGTCATAAATCAGGTAATTTTTAAAAAGACGCTCACTCTCGAGATCATCTCCGAGAGGAATGTTGATTTTAAGAGAGATCTCACTCTCCACGCACTCAGTCATAACAGAAACGAGCGCGTAAGACATATCCACATTGTCAAGATCAGAAAAAATATCGAACATCGAACTCTCTCCTTGTTAGGTATCAACTAGGTCCGCACTGCACCCCTGCAGCACGTCCCTACACCTATCAGTCTAACCACTACACTTGACTTGTCAACCTTTTAATTGCTCACCTTCTCACAATCGCAAACTTGTCTCGAACGTAAGCACACCTAAATTTAACTCCTTCTTCGTATTTATTATTAAATTTCAACATGCTGAGCCTAATTTCTGCTCTATCAGCTGCCCACAACATGTCTGGTTTATGGAACACATCGGTCACTTCTGCAATTTTCTCTACTTCACGTTTCCAGCTATCGCTCAGTCCTTCCTCAGAATTCTTAAGAATTAGTACAGTCAGGTCTACCGCATCTTTACGAATTCCCTGCTGAGAGTACAACCATTCGGTTTTTGACTCCGTTGTCGCACACCCAACAAGAACTAGACTCATAAAAAATGCCATAATATTTTTCAACGATGACTCCCTTTCCTCACTCCAAGAAAGTTCTTCCTAGATACTTGTTCTTTGATTCCCTCATACCCACGCCTACCAGGACGCTGCATGTTCCTGTTAGGTGGCGGACAACCAAACGGACAAGTGTACTCCACCCCTAGCCTAGCCCCACATCGACAGCGATTCTTACTGGGCTTTTCCATGTTTCCATAAACCTAATGATATCTAGTGTTTAGACTAGTTTTAAGATTTCAGGCCAATTTGTCCATTTTGACTTTTCTATTTCTAGAACTACCTCCAAAACCTACTTTTAACCATCCTAACTAATTCACAAAACACCAATAAAACCAACTAGATACCAAGCCACCCACCCAACTAAAAAGCCTTTAATAAAAGCACCCATAAAACCCCCTGAAAAGAAAATAACCTAGTAAACCACACCCACCCCAAACACCTACACCACCTAAGTACCTATCAAATACACCTCATTCACACCTAATTAGCCATCACAGACACTTACCTAACCCTAACTAAGCCATACTTATAGCTAAACTAGATATCTTATTGATATCAACTACTTATAACTAGCAAGCAACTATCAACCACTTACAGCAATTTAATTACCTATTAAACATGGAATGTGTACAGCCTCCAATCTCTATCTCAAAAAATCAGAGTCAATCTCACTATCAAACTACAGGAAGAGGTAAGTCTCAGACTACTACAGCTACAAGAATAACTAAGTCCTCAGACTCCAGTAGTATCTAGGCGTTTAAAGGAACTTACTAAGGTTACTCAGAAGAGTACTAAAGGTTACTCAGTTCATAGGAAGACTAACAGGACTGGTACTAACTCACCTAAGCTAACTATCTCAGTAGGCACTAACTACGCACCTACTTACCTACCCTAATTTATTAGCTAAACTATACCCAATTTATCTATAATTTAGCAGCAATACTCCTAAGTCCCTATTGCTCCTAGAATTTCCTAGAAACACTAGGGTTTACCGAGAAATTTGTTGCGCAACATCGCTGTCAGACGTGCCACAATGTCTTGTACCTCCTCTCCGCGCACCACAAGGTCTTGTTCAGTAGGGAAGAATCCTATCCACGCGTCACCTGGAGCCTCCTTCTCCAGTATAATTTGATAAAAATCACCATTGATAAGCACGTTAGACGTTATTTGTATAAAATACATGCCACCACACGTGTTTTTAGGATTATGAAAACACCTCACCACACCGGTTTCTGGGGGCTCACCACAGGCGTACCACACGGGTTCCTGGAGCCTCACCACACCTAGTTTCTTCCCCACTAGGGTGAAACCTAATCAACTTGGGCTACCACACGCCTTTTTGGGGGCCACCACAAGTGATTTCAACTAGTTACTAATTTCTATTAATATTTAATATCTGCTAGGTACTAGGAACTGGTACCACAAGGTCTAGCTCACTAGGGTCAAACCTAATACCTTGAGATTCTGTCAAGTGACAAAACTATGGTACCCTGTGGTCGAGTTAGCTACGTTTTTGGGTATGGCTGTCAAGCGCACAGCCGCCCATAGTTTTAAGAATGTAGCCTAGGTTTTGGTACTTGTAGATTGCCTCGTGGACCTGGTTCAGAAGGACCGCAGTATCGATGGCAGCTTGCTTGTTAGGTGTGCGGGGTACTGCGAGACGCCTCGTGTGGTTGTCCAGGATACGCCAAGAATAGTTCTTGGAGTGGTCTACGGTGTACTGGATGGTGAAGCGGAGTTTGCCATTCATAGAAATTAACCTATTATTATATTAGGATATTATTCCCAAAGATCTGGATCGGGAGTAGTGCTGGCGTATTTTTGAAAATACGGATCGTCATCTTCTACATCATCAAGAGCTTTGGCTGCTTGGGGGAAATTCGCCATTAAAATTCTCCAAGCTGCGTTCTCCTGACCCTCAGCTACACGCAGGATGGGAGCATGGAACGACTCACCATACAGAGCGGATGGGATGCCCTCCTCGTTTAATAGGTGAATAATGTAGCCTAGCTTGGGGAAGTTAGTTCGTTTAGTAAAAACTACAGTATTTTCCTCTAGCCACGCCTCAAACTGCTTTTTGTCAAAAGCCTGCGCCTCAGCGTATTGCTGATCTAGCTTATTAGCTGCCTCAAGCTTCTCCTGGTCAGTGGTCATAGGTTCACCTTAGCGGTATACGCTTTACGTGTCAAGGTTTGTCTTCGATCTGGCGTAAGAAGAACTCGTAATCTTGTTCGGTTATACTGGTATATTCGTTATTTTTAAGCTTAGCGACTAGCAAATTTCCAAAAATAGCTGAAGATTTCCACGGCACCTCAAGCCCGTTGTGCCTCACATTGATGTTGTAGTCTAAAATATAGAGAATTTCGTATTCTTCAGGCGCGCAGTAGCAGAACAGGTTGTTGTCTAACCCGTAGAACGCGAGCGGTATGTTTGGATTCGGATCGTCGTATCCCAGGATAAACTTAAATTCCTCAACTGAGGGAAACACCTCAATGATGTCCGCAGAACCTCCAGGCTTCATAAAAATTACTTTGATTAAGTCGCGCATAAGTGCACTGCCTTACCACGTAGTTAGCACTGCGTAGATGAATAATCCTAAAAATATGGCGATAGTTGCCTCGGTTATGGTGCCCACCACGACAATAGCTTGCCTCAGCATGTTGTTCACCTCAGACGTATAGCTCTCTGTCGTCCTGACAGAAATTGTGGTGTAACTTATCCAATGCCATAGAAATAACCCTCTTATCGTGGTCGTTAGCCATGATTTCTTCACGAAATCCTTCATGGAAGTCGTAAGCCTCGACCACAAGAGGAATACCACAAGTGTTTTCCAGTAACTCTTTGGCGTAGTGAACCCACGCCTCGTACTCTTCCTTAGAGAAGTCTAGGTCGTAAGCGGATAGCTTTACTCTACATGGCATGTTGGCGTTCCTCGGCTACCGCGAGCGATATCGATCTGCGTGGTCGACGTAGTATGCCGCTGCCACGAACTCTGCCACTGAGTACGTTCGTTCGGAACGACTCGGCAAATACTCGGCAATTTGCCGCATCGCCTGGGCAGTCTCGCCCCATCCTCCGACGGGACACCCGTCGAGTGCACAGGCAGCACGTGCCATATTTGACTTATCCACGCGGGTCGCTGCCATAGCCTGTCGAATCGTCTGCTGATGTGTGTGCTTTGTCATGTTCGTTCTCATAATATCACCTATTATTGACGTGTCAAGTGTAGAGGGTAAGGTAAGCGATGCGCATCAACTCCTCCTCCACGACCACCTTGTTATCTACGTGGATTGAGCCGTCGCTCGTCTGCATAATCTTAAGCGGTACAGCCGCACCACTAAGCCTCATCAGCTCGTTCCACTTCATATCTTTTGAAGAAAAAACCTCCAAAACTGCTGAATTACCCTCCGTAGGAGTAGCCACAAGCGTTGTACGCAGCTTGTAATCATCTCGTGTCTGAAATCTGAAAACACTCAGAGTCCACATGGACGTAATCGTCGCAGTACCTGCACCAGGCGCGAACGCATACTTACGGTTCTCAGGACGCGTACCAGACTCCAGATTGAAAATCTTCTCAGCCTTATAGTTCTTGGACATGTGTCACCTCGTATGTATAGGATAATCACCTATTATTGACGTGTCAAGTACCTAAGTGCTACTCGTATCCCCAATTTTTAAGAAACTCTTCGATAGTCTCCACGTCGCAGTACGGACTAATCGCTGTCGTAATTCCGAGATTTTCGCACGTCTTAGTAATGATTGACGTAGCCCAATCTGCTGGGTCGCCTACGCCTCCACGAAAAAAGCGGAGCCACGTCACATCTCCTGCGTCGTTGATTACGATATCGTCGTTGGCGTCGAGCGTCAGATACAGACCTTCAGGAATCGTGTCGTTCATAGGCCACCTCGTATGTATAGGATAATCACCTATTATTTACTTGTCAATCGTTTCGTCCCTGGCATCCTCGCGCAGCTTGTCACGAAGCCACTCGAAATACCGCCCGATTCCGTCGACGGTCATCCACGACTCGACTCGGCCCTCCTCGGCGGCAACGATGGACGCGAGTTCCTCGTCGGTCGTCTCAGCGGTGAGGCCCGTGGCGTCAAGCAGCTCTCGCCGAGAGATGTCGGCGTAGTAGTCTGCCGCTTCCCATCGCTGCTGCACCTCGCGCTCGTGCCAGTCGCGTTCGCATTCTCTCGCAATATCCGTTTCTGCATCTTTGGCGTCCTCGTCGAAGGTACCGACGCGGTTGTGTCCGTCCCACAGTGTTGAATATCCGAGGAACACGCGCTCTGCCAGCGGCGATAGACGGTCGAGTAATGCGTTTGCCGCGTCGACGGTCAGCGCCGGGATGTGCCACCTCAGCGCACGACGGTGGTGCTCTGCGATGGAGCGGCCACCTCCGATGTGCGGTGAGTAACCGACGCGTAGCACACCTTCCTCGCAATCAAGCTGCACATAACATGGTTGCGCTGAGGTCTGTCCGCGATAACGATGGTAGATTTCGTCTGGAGAATCAACGTAAACGATGGTGATAGCGGACTCAGTTGTGTCTGTAGAAAGCATGTTGTACCTCCTGGACGTGTGGTTGTTGTTTAGGATTTTACAGTATCCACGACGGTGGATTGTCGTGGACACTAAAAACTCTAAACCGCCTGCCTGAGATTCTTAGCAATCTGAATATCCTTAAACTTTTTGATAACTGCGTTTACTTCTGTGTACCCTGCTCCATCCTCCTTTCGGTCATCCAAGAAATTTACACAAAACCCGTTGGGAATACCTGACCACTCCTCAATCACCACACCTCCATGTGGTGCACTGCACCTAAAGAGCCTCAATCGTTTCACCAGAGCACTGTTCACCACAACCAATTCATCTCCGTCTGGCACCTCACCACTAAGCAGCATGTGCAATGCGATACGCTGTACGTCGCTCTTTCTCCTTAGCTCGTTGTTCTCAAGTTCCAAGTCTGCCTTAGTGATGCGCGCCATGTGTCACCTCCTACCTCAGAAGATAATCACCTAGTATTGACGTGTCAAGTATCCTGGCTAAAAAAATTCACCTATTTTCTAAAATGCATGTTTACTTTGTTTTCTCGATTCGGCGGTATATGCCCACTCGTCGCCTCGCTCCTGCCTAAGCCAGGAGGAGCATTTACAGAATCCTTCTTCTGCGCGGTTGCCTCGGTAAATGAACATATTGCCCCACTTGATGCGGTTGTCACAGCAGGGACAGGTGTCCTCGTCTGGCATCTCAACCTGTTCGTTGTCAACATATGCGTAGGTTGCCATGTGTCACCTCGTTACTCTGTAGTGTTCTCAATTTGAAGCTTTCGCAGCGCATCCTTAGCTGCGATCAATGTCGTGTGTCTATATTCATAAATTGGGTACCTAAGAGAGT
>Ga0129333_10001943_pt1 | contig 19003 bp, 30 predicted proteins | sample CPB6_08_DNA_FD_94474 | JGI IMG/M metagenome (GOLD analysis project Ga0129333, IMG submission 94474) | Freshwater to marine salinity gradient microbial communities from Chesapeake Bay, USA - CPBay_Sum_0.6_0.8_DNA | ecosystem: Environmental > Aquatic > Marine > Coastal | place: USA: Chesapeake... | reverse complement strand
GACTATGCGTTCGGAGACGCTGAGTATTGGTGGGGTATTCCTGATGCTCAAGATAATGTAGATCCAGTAGCTGGAGCTTACAGATCACGCCATATTTTGGACATTTGGATCAACGATTATGAGTTTACAACTCATTTGACCATTGACCAAAAGCTCAATCTATTAACTCACTATAAAACAATCAGTATTGGTCGTAACGACTCAGGAGCAGAATAATGACTATTGAAATAAAGCAGTTCGATGTAGATACGCCAGAGCTTCAAGCATATGGTTTTCAAGCATGGAACGTCGATGGACGCAGCCTTCCTAAAGGCATGTATTCATCGTATGTTGCATACTACCAGGTGCAAAGCCAGCGTTGCTACATCGAGTTCAGCATGCAGTCACCCACCGGTGATTCATCCGATCATCACAATTTTACATTTCCTTGCCTCAACCTTGAGCAGGCAATGTCCATTGTTGATATGCACTCAGCAATGATGAAACCGTGGGTGAGCCAAGATTCATGGAAGAATTATCAATATGCGCAAACCCTATAAGGTTTCCCTTGTTTTGACCGCCTTGGCTTTTGTAACGGTTGGCTTATACCGCCGTTACAGAAGCTAAGGTTATCATACAAAAAACCAAATAATCAATATATGCCCAAAACCCAATAAAACCAACCAAAATAATACTTCACGAAAGGAAGTATCATGTATACATTAGCACTGCTTGTCTTGATCGGCCTTGTCGCATCAAGCGTAACAGGCTTTGTCGTGGATAACGTTCCAGCATTGGAGCGTATTCCTGTTCTCGGTAAGAACCTGTTTCTTATCGCTTCAATCCTCATCGTGTGGCTCACCGATGTCTCGATCCTTGGATCGTTTGGCATGGGTGCTACCGACCAGTGGATTGATGTTGTTGGTTCTGGTATTGCTGTTTACAGCTTTGCCGGAATCACCGATGCTGTCGTTTCCTACGTACAGCGCCGTAAGTAAATAAAACAATCCCTATATTCATCTATACTGAAAGGGTAATACGATGAGTAAAATCAAATACAAGATGAAGAATGCCGCCCATTCTGCAACTTACTTCACGGGCAAGTTTGCCTTTGCCCCTGTTGTAGCCGTTATTGACACGGCAGTCGTTGTTGGTCAGACCACCGCAAGCGCCCTCAAGGTGCTTGGTACCGGATTGGTCGAAGCAACAAAGGCTCCGTTCCAAGGTGTGGTTCGTGCAAACGAATTCCACCGAAACAAGTTCGGCTTCAAGTATCAAGAAAAGCGTGACATCAATCGCAAGCTTGCCGATGGTGAGCTTGTCGAGATCGTTGTTCCTGCGTCCAATCATTTGGGCGAAGACGAATAATGATTCGCCGTCTTTTCTTCTATCCTACATTGGTCTTTACAGCAGTAAAGAGCTATGTTCAGGGTTTTATGAAAGGTAGCTCGAACTAATCTTTGTTTGTAGCTGGGGGTTTACAGCCCCCAGTTACATTCAAAAATAGTGAGATATACCATCTCTCTAAAAACCCCAATATAATAAACGCCCTAATAAAATAACCCTATCCTAAATATAAGGAGTAAACATGTCACAGCTCGACACTGTCTTTGACATCTTTTCAGATGGAGAAGACTTCAGTCTCTTGGCTACCGATCCTGCGTTGCTCAGCAGCGCAGGTCGTACGACTACCCTCGTCAAGGGTCGTCGCGTAGCCTTTAACGCAACCATTGCTGGAACTGAGTTCCCAGCATACGCAACTCTGGAGTCCGCCCGACTTCACCGTATTTCGATCATCGATCACGTTTCCAAGTCTGGAAGCCCGTCGAAGCTCGTTACGGGTATCTTCAAGCCTGTTAAGATGAACGTTGAGATTGTCGTTGATGGCGAAGTCATCACGCTTCCTAACCTTCTTCGCAAGATTGCTATGCGCAATGTTCCTGCTGATAAGCAGGTTTCCGAAGAGCAGTTCATTGCTACCTTGGAGCAGTTGGGCATGCGCTTTGCGTCAGGTATGAACCTGTTTTGGCAGCAGTTTGGTGCCAACCAGGAAGGTATCAACCAGTTGGTTGAAGCCTTCAAGGTAGCAGGTGCCGTCGACGCAATGGGTTCTATGACCAATCCTGGTCGTATCAAGGAATGCTATCAGATGCCGCGTGTCAACGAAGTTGACCTTGATGGCCCAGAAGTCACAAGCTTTGAGCTTGGACGCACGGACCGCAAGCAGTCGATGACTGAGCAGGGATTCCTTGACTTGGTGGATGCTTCTACCGAGAACTTCAAGCGCATCTATAAGCTTCGCAAGGAAGCTGCTATTGCTAAGAAGATGATCCGAGAGACTGCTTTGGCAGAATCTTGGTCGCAAGAGCGTGTACAGCAGGCTAATCGTGACGCAACCGCTTTGGTTCGTCTCAGCCAGCAGTGGGCAACCGTTTGGTCGGGTGCTCAGCAGCGTATCTTGGTGGATAAGAAGGATCCTTCGGTCAAGACCCCGCAGGATATCTACGATCCAACGTCTGCGCCATGCGGTCGTTTCAAGATGATCGTCAATAGCAATGAAGTATCCATCGACCTTTGGACCAACAGCGCACGTGCCAACACTTCAGATAACTCTGTCAAGGTTGACCGCGCAGCTGGTGATTCTTCAGTTGATGAAACCATTCTGTCTTGGGGCTAAAACCCTAAGATAGTCAAGTTTGGGTTAGGGTGTCTGCTTCCTGAGGGCAGACATCCTAGCCCATCTTATCTCATTAGATATACTTATTAAATTAATTATATCTTTTTTTTATTCATACAAAGACTAACATTAATCGGAGATGTTATGCTGTTTTCAATGATGATTGTGTTGGCATTCACTTCAACTGCTTTGGAGTTGATGATTGCCGCTCGAGTACCTATTTGGCGTCGACTTAGCGCTAAGAGTCCATTATTTAACTTATTGAATTCTTTGTTCCTGTCATTTATCGTTGGTATTGCGTTCGGTGCCGCTGGCTTAGTTGCCATGGGTGCCGGTGTGCTATCAACCATTATGTCAGTTCCAGGTTATAAGTTTTTATATTGGAATTACGATAGTCCACAAGCTATTGCTTTGGGGGGTAATCGTATGGTGCACGTCAAGAAAGATATCAAAGCTCAATATGATAAATGGCATATCGCCTTAGCAGATTTTGCTAAGTTGGTTTATACTTTTATCAAGATTCTTACATTTCCTATTTGGGCATTGCGTTGGATCTTGACTAAGTCTAGGCCATATGTAAAGCGTTTTAATGACTATGTTGAGAGTCGCAAGACTGTAACTTCATAATCATTGTTGTAATAAAATCGGATATATAATTTAAAATCGGAAACTATGGAGGGTAATCTATGACTATTCAACCTAAGATGCGTGCCATTGGTTACGTAAATGGCCCGCTTCGTAGTGTTAATAACTATCAGTTCGGTTTCTATGAAATCGGCATGATGCGTAAGGCGCTGGAATTCTCAGGTGAACCATTCTTTCGTGTAGGCGCTTTGCCCTTGCCGACCAATGAATATGAGTTCACCCAAATCCAGCGTATCATCAATCATCCATCTATTCAGTATGCTTTGGTCGATAAGACCAAGATCGTTATCACTCAAGTTGGTAACAATACTGAATGGATGAATATCTTTAACGATATGGGCTTTAAGGTCAAAGGTGGTGGCAAGACAGCCAAGCGGTTGAAGGCTTTCCACCGTCCTACTTTGATCAAGGCCCATTTTGAAATCGGTGATATCACTATCATGTATGTTGATTCCTCTGATTTCTCTCGTTATGAATTTGGAGACGAGTTTACGGAAGAAGAAATCGACCGTCTTTTGGACGGCGGTTTTGCCATTTCCCCACGACTTATCCAAGCAGGTATCGATAATTTGCCTGCCTATGAAGCAGGTTCTACCAATGACCCTAACGAGTATTATTACAATCCTCGTATGCGACAGAGTTTGATCAGTGATCTCAAGTCTGTCAAGGTTGTCAATGCTAGAATTATCGGTCCTGATACATTTCTTAAGGGCAATGCCATTGTGTCTAATCGTCTTCCTGAAGGCGTAGATGTCATTGCTTGGCATGGTAACCTTAAGCCAGAAATCGTCTATGAAAATGGATGGTTCTTTCAAGCTGAACCTCAGAACGCTAAGTCTAGGGTTCACACTGACGATCAAACTATGGTCAATCTTCCCCAGCTCTTTACCAAGAGCGAAATGGAATATTGGCTTTCCGAAGAGTACGAAAAGATGTTCCAAGAAGCTCTCAGCGGTAAGCTGTTGAGCAACTGGAAGAACATCTATCAGCGTACTTGGAAAGATAAAGTTGATTCTGAAGACGAAGAAGCTCAAGCCCGCATGCAATATGTGGGTTATCGTTGGGTTGCTATGGGTATGAAAGTCACGGAATCTCCGTGGCTCTTTGAGACCTTGGCAACTAGTCACGCTAAGCCTCTTCGTACTAAGATTCCCGTACCTTGTGCAGTCTATGAGCAGATCATTTCAGAATCTTTGGCTCGTATGGCTGGCTTCGATATCGAAGTTGAACAGGGTACAATTCGTCGTTTGAAGGAACTCGAAGTCCATGTCGTAAATGATCAAGACTGGATCGAAATGTATGAGTCCCATGGTGGCAATGACGCTGACGACTTTTTCAAGCTCTTTTATCGTGAGATGGAAGGTGGGCCATATGATGGCTGTAAAGTCGTTGTCGTTGTGCGTTCCCCCAATGGCATTGGTGAATACTCTATCTTTAAATATGTAGAAGGTGATTGGCATCCGCATTGGATCACCTCTACTGGAGATAAAGTCACATTCCCCAAAGTCTCTGGACGTGGATGGCCTCAGCGTTTGTCTGAAGCTATCCTGGAAGGCGATGTACAATATATTGGCTTGCCAAGCCAGATAAATCCACCACCTAAGCGTACAAGCGAAGTCTATACCCGAGAAGATGTCTTTGCTGACATCCGTACTTCTATGACCACTGGTAGTGTTGGCAGGTTTGTCAATGCTGCTATGTTGCATTCTTCCGTGTTTGCACAGCATCGTCCTAATCAGCTTTGCTCTTTGGAAGATGCTATCGACGGCTTTATCCAAACAGCTATTGCTTTGGACCGTGAAGCTATCGATGAAGACGCAACTAGGATGGTTCGTGAAGTTATAACTTCCGGACTTCCTGTGGACCGAGCCCTTTGGGATAGTCGTCGTTTCGACGGATATCTCAAGAAGGGTGAGTGGGTCGAAAAGTATGAAGGTGTTATCACCCAACTTAACGACCTTTGCAAGAAGTACTATCAGGCATATGCCAAGCGCGTACAAGAATGGGCTCAAGTCAACGCTCGTCCTTCTGAGTTCATCCATAAGATTGGCTATCGTATGAGCTTTCATGCGTTGCCAATCCTGCGTAAGTTCCGTATGGAAATCTACAATGTCAATAGTCAGATGACGACCGACCAGGGTGGTCATGTTGACCGCTCTGGGTGGGATAATCTCTACCAAGGCCTTGTAAATCAGATCGAGACCTATCAGTGTGAGTCTGATCGACACGATCTTGTCTTGGGTTTGTATTCTGCTTCTTTGCAGCATCCAACCTCTAGTGGCAAGATAACCGATCAGCTTGTTATGAACCGTCTCGTATTTCCATATTTGGAACGAGCTTTGCAATTCTACGGAATTGCTAGTCGCATTGCTATCAATACCGAAAATGATGGAACTATCACTATCAAAGAACTTAAGACCAAAGAATGGCAAGTTCAAGATGATGATGGGCAGTCATATCACTTCACTGATCCAATTGAGTATCAGCGCTGGTGCGGTAAGCGTAGCTCTGTGGTGTTTAGCAACGCTAAAACAGCCTAACTAATTTGGGGGTCTGAACACACATTTGTGTGTTTGGGCCCCCTTATTATTTTTATAAAAATAACATTTAGAATCGTTTGTCTTAGGGACTAAAGCAGAAAACATTCAGTGAACAGTACGAGGAGATAACGAACGAGTGTCCTGCTGAACGTTTAAAAACGTTTACGTGATTTTAATCAGTATAATTCAGACTGTGTATGAAAGGCATAGTCTTTGCTGGTTATAATTTTTATTGTTATAATAATTCCAAGGTAAGGTTTTTTATGTCAAATTCACAAAATAATTCATCCGAGTTTAAGTTCATGCAATTTGCTCCGTTAGGAGAATGCAACTATTGTGATCGTGAACGAGAACAAGGTAACAAATTTTTTCCACCGCACACAGCAAGACCGAGTTGTCAAAGCGGTAGACACAATCATTGTACTTGTGATACCTGTTTTTAAAATGTTCCACGTGAAACAATTTGACACTCAATAATAATATTGATACACTATTTAACACATATAAAACATCAGTATTATCAATGGCTTGATAGCATTGATGTTCCTAGAGAATAGACGATGAGCCATATAGTCCCTCCAACAAGCTCATTAAACGTTGGTGGTTACCCCCCGTTTCAACGTTGCGTTACTCCGATTTACGTTTGTCATTCTCTAGGGACATCAATATTATCAAGCCTTTTATATTAAGGATGTTATGACTTCTGAAATTAATTCTTTAAATTTAGAACCGTCTAATTTTGATTTTACTACCGATGAAGGTAGAACAAAATATTTTATGACTGCCCAGATTGAATTGTTCAATGCCATCTCGACTCTTGAGCAAGCAATGCCAGAGTTAACTTCAATTATGCACACAATTGATCTTGAACTTTCTTCTAACAAAAGATTAAGAGATATTGACAATATTTTAAATCAATATCTTTTGTCGTGGAGCGCTTTACAACTTTATTACAGACAACTTTTAAAGATAAAAAATATTTTTCCTGATGAATAAATTTTTACATCATTGTTGTTTATCCGCATACAAAAATGTTAGATGTTCAAATTTATATACCTTTTAGAAAATTTCTTCTATATATGTATATGATTTGTAATATCTATGTTATAATAATCAACGATTTAATTGAAAAGTTTTAAAAACCTTTTTCTATTTATATCACTTTATATATGTTATAAACCAATACCAATGGTCATAGACCAAGGAGAAATAACAATGAGAACACCAAGTAAGTCATTGCTAATTGAGAAATACATCAATGAAAGAATTGGTCAAGAAATAAAACCAATGCAAATAGCAGAAGCAGTTGAAGCAACTGTTCAGTCTGTTTATTTGTATATCCGCAAGAACCCAACACGTTTCACATCTGTGTCACGTGGCATATTTAAAATTAACGCAGCTGAAAAGCAGTTGTTTTTAAATTCAGACGGTACTATCTGATATACGGTTTGAACTTAACGACTCCATGATTCTAGCTACCACGACGTTGGTAGTACAACAACAAAGTAATATTTTACTCTGATGTTTTAGGATCATGGAGTTTTTTTGTTAGTTTCATTCCGTTAATCAGGAGGACTATAACTGAGCGCTATAGTAAAACATATTACGATGTGCTATACTTATGATGCCCGTTATTTCAGCGGGCAGGGTATTAATCCCTTACATAACAGTTATACTGTGAAGTCGGAGATGGCAACCTGCCAACTGTGATGGGCATCTCGTAAGTGCCGTACACAAATCTTCGGTTGAACACCTTAGTTATACTAATGCGAAGTGAAAGGTTTGCTTCGCAAACAAGAACGAAAGTGAGCAAACGATGCGTAATAATAATAAAATAATGTTATACATTTTAGCATTATATGCCCTGTTAGGTTTTGGCTCTCGTATTGCCTTAGCTGACAATAATCTTCTATCTTCTAGCACTAAAAAAACTGTGCTTTTAGCCCCACTTTTTGTCGATAGATTAGTTCCACTTTCTGTCGATAGAATGGAAGAAAAAGAAGATGCAAGATTGGTTCCAATTGTTTTTAAACATGGAGACATTTCTTGGCTTCCAAAACTAGCTCAAGAAGCTGGTTGGCCACAAAAAACTTGGAAGCGTCTTGGTAACATCATTCTTCGTGAATCAGGCGGTTGTCCAAACCGTCGTGGCGGAGACATTGTAGATAAAAACTGCAATATTATAGGACACGATGGTTCTAACCATCGCTCTGATTCAGGTCTATTACAGATCAATGGTGTAAACTATGACACTTCAAGAAATAAGTGGGCTTTACTTTGCCGAGAACTTGATATATGTGAACAAGCACCTTTGCTTGACGCTTATACTAATCTTGTTGCAGGTAAAGCACTTTGGGATGCTGCCGGATGGGGTCCTTGGAACCCATGCGCTTGGGGTCCAGAGCACAGACCAAAGTCTTGTAAATAATAAGTTTTGGATGGCAAGTAGCAAGCTACACGCCCCCAGACCGTAAGCTAATTAACTGTTGCTTGCCATCCAATTTATTTAAACAATAGGATTTTTATGCCCGAAGTTACTTACACTTCTATTTATCGATCTGTTTATGAGTCATTGCAATGCAACGGCTCAGAACATAAAGACATACACAAAGCTGCCATTGGTATTACAGACAACATTTGGAATGTTTATATTCAGTCAAATTATGATTGTAACATGAAAATACTCGATGTTCTTATTAATACTCTTTCTGTTTAAAAAAATATTTTCATACAAAGAATACGTCATAACCCTAAACAATAGGATATTATCATATGACTATCTCTACTGACATTTTAAAAATGTCTGAAACAATTAATTCTAAAACAGCCAACGCCCTATGTAAGACTCACAAAGAAATCATCGCGCAACGAAATGCGCTGCAAAAGTCTGCTCAATCAAATGGATCAAATGACTCTAAAGTTTTGCTTCATTTTGATGCACTTTTGCTTAACGTCGAAAAAGCATTTGAACCTACTTTAAAGTCATATGCCAACAACCATACTGTTGGTTCTTGGTCCATGTCTCATATTGGCATTGGTCCAGTTACTGCTGCTCGGCTTTTAAGTCAAATAGAGATTACCAGTTCTCGTACTCCAGAACACATTTGGAGTTACGCAGGATTGGTTCCTAAAACTGCTAATGATGGTCATAGTTATAATACTAACTTTAAAGATACTTGCATTGATCTAGCAAAATCTTTTGTTAAGTATTCTTCTAAAAATAATTGTTTTTACGGTCAACTTTACTTAAAAGAACGTGAACGTAGAATTGAAATGAATAAAAATGGTGAATTCTCTGATCTTGCTCAAGAATCTCTAGCTACGCTTAATCAAAAAGATAAAAGATATCTTTCCGATAAAGCTATTTATGAAACTGGTAAGATTCCTTTAGATCGAATCGAATCACAAGCGCAACGGTATGCTGTCAAAATTTTTCTTGCACATTGGCATGCTGTTGCTTATTATGAAGTATTCGGTGTTGAGTATAAAACACATCACAAAAACATTATTCCAGTTCCAAACTGGCCGTTTTGATTACATCTAAAGAACCGTAATAACCAAAATATAAACTTTTAGGAGTTTAACATGTCTACCTCAACCCGCATTTTAACAAGTAATGAAACTGTTGTTGAACGTCATCCTCAGCGTTTTGCTATTAATGAGGATTCAAAGATTGTTACGTTCATCAAAAATGAACCACCAGCAAATGTGAACAAGGGCCGCAAGAGAAACCCTGTTATCACTGCAATTTATTCTCAGCTTGTTGTTCGTCGTAATGAATGGGCGCACATTAACATTCAAATTACTAGCAGCAAGCAGAAGGCTTCTATTATTTCTTCTTTGTATTCACGTGCAAAGAAAGATAATCTCTTATTGAGCACACGTTCTATGTTTAATGATAAACTCAAGACATACGAACTGTGGGTTAAGCTTTCTGCCTAGTTTTTGGTCGGTCTAGGCAGAATTAGTGTTCCACGTTTAGCAGGTCTTTTAGATCCACTTTCCGCTAGTGTTGATCTATTCCCCTTTCAACCTGTTAAACGTGGAACACATTTTTTCTTCATACAAAGAATTATTTAAGGAGTATATGAAAAAGTTAATTGCGATACTTGCCTCAACATCTCTGTTGCTTATTCCTTCTATTGCTTATGCAAAGAACAATAAAGATAAGCCTTCTAAGACTTATAAAAATATTCCACTTCAAATGAAGTCTGGCAATGTTGTTTATCGTATGTCAGATATTGTTCCATCTCTTGGTGGATCAACTCAAAGAGTTAACAACAATGCTTTAATTAATCTTGGCTATACTGGCCAAGGTGCAACGGTAGCTGTTATTGATACCGGTGTTGATTTTACTCATTCATTTTTGTCAAACGCTAAAGCTGGCGAAGCTTGCTTTACAATGAATGGGTCATGTCCAAATAATTCAAACATAATGCTTGGAGATGGTGCTGCTCGTCCTGTTCATTGGCATGGTACTCACGTAGCAGGAATTATTGCTGGCAGTAATTCTACAATGAACGGAATTGCTCCTGGTGCAAAAATCTTTGCTATTAATATTTTTGAAAAAGACGGCAATGCTTATGAGCAAAGTATCTACAATGCTTTAGAATATATTAACTCTGTACGAGTTAAGTATAATATTGTCTCTGTTAATCTTTCTTTGGGCACAACTAAAATGTGGACAACCACTTGTGATGATGTGTCTCCTGAGATAACTCAAGTTATTAAATTACTTATTCAAAACAATGTTGCTGTTGTTGCTGCTACTGGCAATAGTTATTCTTACGGAATGGCTAATCCCGCTTGCATTAGCGGTGTTGTCAGCGTTGCTGCAAGTTATTCTACTAATGATAATGTTACTGAATTTAGCAACATTTCTAATTACACAACATTTGCTGCACCGGGTTATTTAATTAATTCTTCTGTTCCCGGTAATGCTTATAAGCAATCTTCAGGAACATCTATGTCAACTCCCCATGTTGCTGGAGCTTTTGCTTTGTATAAGTCTTTTAAGCCTGATCTTAGCGCTATTTCAATGGTGTTAAATCTAAAAGCTAATTGTCCTAAAGCATATGATGCGCCTACCAAGATTAGCGTTTGTAGATTAGATTTTACTTACATTGCTACCGGTGAAACTTCAAATAATACCACTACCACTACTAGCGTTCCTGTAACTACAACTATCGTTCAACCGCCTACTGATACTTTACCTCCTGATACAACCACTTCAACTACAATTGTTTGGCGTACTACGTTAGGCAAACCTAGATTGAACAGTGTTATTTTGTATCGAAACAACACTGCTGTAGTTAACTACATTGATCCAGTATATGGTAAATCTGCAATTAGTTATTATGTTTTGGCATGCAATAACGAAACATATAACTTTGCACCAGTTAGCGGATCTACTAGCCATGCTCAATACATTGAGTCTTTTAATTCTTTAAACACTCAATGTTCTTTGTATCCCGTTGATGCAAACAACAATGTTGGTCCCCAAACTCAGTTTGTTTATGTTTCAAAATAATTTCATTCAAAACTAAAAGAAAACTATTTTGTAAAGGAAATTTATGTACGGTGAAACAAAGTGTAAAGATGTTCTTAAACGAATTCTAGAACAAAATAATTTTAATAAAGATGAAGACAATGATATCTTAGATGCTCGTCCGTCGTCTTTGTATAATATTACATCTGTTGATGAAAATAGTTTAGAATATACTTACATTGGTGAAGCTACAGATCCATATAGGCTTTTGGATCATGCTTCTCAAAGCAGTGATTTACCTAGTTGGAATTCTGTTTTGTTAATTACTTATGGATGGGCTGCTCCATTTACTGATGAAGATATTCCACCAAGTAAAAATCCAGAAAGAATTAGAGTTGCACTAAGTTGTATTGTACATAGAGAATCTCTTAAGATAGAAACAGTTATTTGCATGATGGAAAATTTAGATTCTAATGAATTTTCTCATGTCGAATATGATACAAATGGAACAGGTCAACTAGCTGACGCTTTGCAAAAGCTTTTTGATCCTTTTAAATCTGCTATGAAAAATATTCCTAAACTTAAGGAAATGTCTAATGAAAACTTTTTTATTTGAAAAAATAAATAGTCCAGAATATTATTCTTCAAATAGATCTTATTCACTTAAAGAATATTTAAAGAAAAGAGAAACTAAAATTATGTCCCTCATTGCTTTTTGGGGAGCAGAATCTTTTGTGAATCTTTTTACAGCATTTATATTGACAGTATCAGGAGCTTATATATTGGCAATACTTTCGTTGCTTCTTATGGTTTATCATACATATGCTGTTTTTGGAACTTTAGGTGAAATCAATTTGATTTAAAGGACGTGTATGAATTTTTCTAATATTAAAAATTTGTCTGAGTTAGAAAACTTTATTGAAAATCCAAAGGAAGAAGTATCTGCTATCGTTGATACTTTTACTGCTTCAGTAAATATCAATGGTCCAGATACTTTTGTTCCTATGCTATTTTTGTTTGGCGGATCGCCTATTTCTCGACTTGCAGTAGAATGTCGTCCAACTGTTGATAAAGACGATATGTACAAAGCTTTTGCTGAGATGCTGCAATTGTATGAAGCGTTGAATTGTTCCGCTTTTTTACTTGCAAATGATGTCCGAATAAGTTCATATGATTCTTCTGATTCAAATGCAAAGAACACGAAGCCAACAGATGCTTTGACTATTACATTTGTTAACTTCGAGTCTTCAGGTGTACTCTCATTACCATATCAAGTCAATAACAATAAAGATGTTCATTGGCTTGAAGACTGTTTTGAGATTACTTCGTTAGCTGAAGACGATCCATCCAAAAAGCCGCAAGGAGATATGGTTGATCTTCTTTATATAATGAGTCATTTAAAAGGACCAATGTTTACTCCATCTCAGATTTTAAATTACCTTTCTTATAAAAAATTTCACTATATTTTTAGCGACGATTCCCAAGTAGATAAAATTAAGGTAAATATTTAAATATGACAAAGCTATTAGACAAAAACAATTATGTTTTGTCTATATCGGAGAGACAAACAATTTTAACAGATACAGTTATTTCAAACGAAGATCCATATGATAAACTTTTTCTTTCAATGAAAGATGAAGTTTGGTACTGGGATAATTTCGAAGATTAAACAAAGGATATTGTGCAACTTAGACCCTATCAGCAAGAAGCCCTAGATGCAATGATTGCAGCTGAAAAAGCTGGCATTGCAAAACAGTTGGTAGTATTGCCAACGGGTGCTGGTAAAACAGTTTTGTTTGCACAAATTCCTTCATATCGAAATAACTCTTTACCTATGTTAGTTCTTGCTCATAGAGCAGAGCTTTTAATTCAAGCTAAATCTAAGATTGAAAATGTTAATAATACTCTTAATGTAGAAATTGAACAGGCAGAAAATAAAGCTGGCTATGCTGATGTTGTAGTTGCTTCAGTTCCAACTCTTGGTCGATCTGATTCAAATAGAATTGAAAAATATCCTAAAGATTATTTCAAAACTATTATTGTTGACGAAGCTCATCACGCAGCAGCGCAAAGCTATCAAAAAATATTAGAATATTTTACTCCTGACTTTTTGTTGGGAGTAACTGCTACACCGCAACGATCTGATTCTGTTAGATTAGTTGATGTATTTGATGAAATAGTTTATTATAAATCTATTGAAGACCTAATTAAAGAAGGCTGGTTGTCTCCTTTAGTTGGATACAGAGTAAAGACAGATACAGATATTTCAGATGTGGAGATAACTAATGGAGATTACAAACAAGAGCAGCTTGCCGAAGCTGTTGATAATTTTAATCGCAACACCGCTATTGTTCGCGCTTTTAATGATTTGGCTTCTACTAAAAAGACCGTTGTTTTCGCCGCTGGAGTCGATCACGCGAGAAACTTGGCCTCATCCTTTGCGCAAAACGGGACCTCTGTACGAGTAATACTTGGTGAAACACCTGATGATGAAAGACGACATACTCTTTCAAAATTTTCATCAGGACAAGTTCAAGTTATTGTTAACGTAGGAGTACTCACTGAAGGATTTGATGAACCAAGTATTGAAGCTATTATTTTAGCTAAGCCTACACGTTCTACTCTTTTGTATACTCAAATTGTAGGACGTGGCACAAGACTTCATCCTGGTAAACAGCATTGTACAATTATTGATATTGCAGATGCAACCAAAGGTAAAAAGCCAATTGGTTTGCCAACCTTGCTTGGCTTGCCACCTGAGTTTGATCTACAAGGTAGATCATTTACAGAAGTCGCTGAAGAATTTGAAAAGCTTAAAGACTTTTGTCCTGGTATGGCTAGGCAAGTCCTTGTTCCTGACGACATTACAAATTCATACAAAGAAATTAATTTGTTTATGCCGCCACCTCCAAACCCTGTTGTTGTTGAACATTCTACTTTTGTTTGGGCTGAAGTTGAAGAAAATAAATTTCAGCTTAATTTAACAAACACTGAGTCAATGCAAATACATTATGACATTTTGGGTAGATGGGTTTCTCAACTTAGAGTTAGATCTGGTTCTAACTATACCTACACCACTATTGGTCATGCTACTACAATTCGAACTGTATTTGCACGAACCGATGAATGGATTAAACAAAATCGTTTTAATTCTCTACCTTTAATTGATGCTACTGCAGTTTGGAGAGCTGACGCTCCTACAGAAAAACAACAAAAATTTCTTAAAAGAATTGGTGTTCCAATAACTTCTACGATGACCAAAGGTATGGCTAGTCAGATTATCTCTAAATATTATGAAGATAATCCTAAGCCAGCTTGGTTGCAAAAGAAGATAGAACAAAACAAGAAATGGTAGTTATGAATGAATATCCAAATAATTATCCTCGCCATGGTTTTCACATTTGTCATGGGTGTGGGTCTATGGCTCCGCATCATACTCAAAAAGACCTTCCAGATAATGGATGGACATTTGATATCAATAACTTCGGATACTACGGTGGATTCACCGATACATTCGGAGATTCCCCACAGCTTGTAAGAATGTGTCATGATTGTGTAAATAAGTTTTTAGAAACTTTTCCATTGTTAGGAATGTTTGTTCAAAATGGAAATCACAGTCAATTTGGCCCTAACGAAAAACCATGCTGTAAGTATGCATGGAAACTAGAATCAATAGAGAATTCTTCCATTACCTGGATTGCCACTGAAGATGGACAATCTTGGCAAATGGCTTAAACATAAGGAGATATAATATGTATTCCCGTAAAAGAAAATTTGCTATTGCTGTGCTTGCAGCAATTACTTTAGTTATTTATGTGCCCAAAATTGTTTTTGCAGCAGAAGAACAAACTCCAGTTTTAGTGCAAATTTATGACACTGAAGTTGGCACTGAAGCTTTTGAACGTCTAGTCCAATATGGAAATGGTGGACATTCTACCCTGGGTCAAGCTTTGGCAGATGCGGGAGTTACAGATGCTGCTCCTGGCATTGGTCTTGGTATTGGCTCTGGCGGTAATGGTTATCGGCCAAGTGTAACATTGTCCATTTGGACAAATGAAAAATTTGATCCTGAAGCTGCTCGTCAGGCAATTAAAAATCTCATCAATACTCCAAGTAATCCAGTAACCACTAACGGTGACTGTGCTATTGCTTGCGATGGAACATATGAGTCTGATTCTTCAACGACTACCACTGTTGTTGAATCTATTACAGCAGATGAATCAACAACAACTACTACTACCCCGAGTGCCCAGCCTGTTGTTGAATCAGACTCTAGTTCCCAGCCAACTACTGAGCCTGTTGCAGAATCCAATGACCAGTCTTCAACCCCAGAGCAACCAGCACCGCAACCAACACAGCCAGAATCATCCAACGAACCAAGTGTCCTACCAGATACACAGACCACTTCCACGACAACCACAGTGCCTTCATTAGTATTCTCCAACGGTTACGCTTATGAAGTTCAGCCTTTACTTAGTAATCAAATTGTTACAAACTCTGAGATTGTTAACGGTAAAAATAAGAAAATTATTTCTACCAAAAAGAATAACAAGAATAAGAAAGTTATTTCTACCAAAAAAACAATCACTAAGAAAAGAATTGCTATTAACAAAAAGCCAGTAACAACAAGAAAGTAGTTTTTATGCCGCCCTTTGGTCAAAAGCAAAAGCGTCAAGAAGATAAGCGTTCAGCTGAAGAAATTGCAATAGAGTCAGCTAAGAACTCTATTTACAATGTATGTACTCCAATGTACAAAGCAGAACATATTCGCATGCATAATCCAATTACTGGTTTGGATAAACAATTTTCTGTAAACGACCCTGCATTCTTTGATTATTTTTATGATCTTTCTCAAAAGGGTCTTAAAGACAAACTGTTTTCAGAAATTAAATCTTTTTCTACTGATATAGATTCAGCTTGGGAAAATGTTTATTCTGCTTTGATTGGATATTTTACAATTAAAGATTCTTCTGAACAGCAAGATGCATAATCAAATTATACATCCGCCTTTAAAAGAGAGACAAAAGATACTTGACAAGTATAATGAAAGTCTTTCTTCAATGGATCATCTAGATGCTTTTATTCAGTATAGAAATCTTATGGGTCTTTTATATTATAGGTATAATAGCTGGCTAAGACCGGTCATGCATACCAGAGAATATTATGAGAATCTTCATTAAGGAATTTCTATGTTTTTTATAATTTTTCCAATATTTGGAGTTATAATTTTAACAGTTATAGCTTTTTTATATCGTGATCTCTAATAAGAGGACAATCTATGTCTAATAATCCAAAAAAATATTTTAATCAGCCAATAGTTTCTGAGAATCAATATGGTTCTTCTATGTCAATAGAAAACATTTATATTGGAGATTCTTTGTACATTGGTGACAATCGAAATGCAAAACCATATCTTGTCATTTCAATCAATGAAGTTGTTTCTACTAATTCTAAACCGTCTTACATTGTAGATGTTTTAGATGAAGAAACTAAAGAAGAATATACATTGATGTACAATCAAAATTCTCGAGTATCAACTAAGTTGAATTATTCTGTTAGAAAATCTAATCTAAGATAAAGGAAATTATTATGTCATATTCTGTTATGCTAAATGCAAATAGTCATGATTCGACAAATCTTTCTCAGGTTAGAGATTTAATTAAGAATTTAATCGACTCTTATGAAGTCGATCATTCTAAATTAACTGGACTAAAAGTCTATGTTGAAGATCTTCATAAGCTTTATGATTGGTCAAACAATTTAGTTAAGCTTATGAACGTTGTCGGCAACGATGACGATGTTATATTAGAACCATCAGGACTTGTTTAAACCTAGTCCGGATGGCGGAATTGGTAGACGCAAGGGGCTTAAACCCCCTCGCTATGTGAAAATAGCGTACGGGTTCGATTCCCGTTCCGGACACATAACAAGGAGCTTTGTGCTTAAAAATTTAACATATGAACAATTTTTAGAAAAAGTTGATTATGTTTTAAAATCTGTTCCTGAAAAATGGCGATATGGACAGGCCTATTTTAATGTGTTAAGTTCTGTGCGTAAAGACATCGCTGAATCAATTCGAGGATCTTTGTTAGATCCTTTTCATAAAGATCAAGTTTCTAAAGAGACGGAAAGTTTTGTTAAGTCTCTTTGGTAAAATAAAAAGTCCAACATAAAATAAAAATATGGAGCCCTTATGGATGTAGCCGTTGTTATTGCAGCTATCATAGCAGCTATTGCTTCTATAGTTGTTGCACTAATTGAATTTAAAGCTTCTGCATTATCTGCATAGAACAGGAAATTTAGTGATTAGTATACTTGGTTCGTGGACACAAGAAGCGCTTTGTAAAGGAATGACACACATTTTCTTTCCGGGAAAAGATAGCGAACGTCCTCAGGCAAGAATGCGTAGAGAACAAAAAGCCAAGCTTGTTTGTTCTAAGTGTCCTGTTTTAGTCTCATGCAGAGACTACGCTAGACAAAATCCACAGTTTGGTATATGGGGTGGAGAAACCGAAGAAGAAAGATTACTTCGTGGTTATGGTTACCCCCCATATGGCAATACTCTTCGTAGAAGAGTTTCTAGAAGAGTTCTTAATAACGCTAAATAATTTAAGGAAACATTATGTCAAAGAAATTTTATAAGTTTGAAAAGCCTAAGACAAAAGATATTGATTTGATGAAGAATCGTTTTTCTGAACTTGTTTATGAAAAGCGCACTGCTTTAGGTCTTTCTCAGCAGTCTCTTGCTGATCTAATTGGAGTTGATCGCAAAACAATTAATCGTATCGAAAATGGACATTTTTCACCAAATCTTGATACAATGTTGCGTATGGTTATTGTTTTGAAACTTTCTTCAAAGCAAATTTTTGAGGTTTAACATCATGAAAAAGATAATTTTGTCAGCAGCGCTCAGTTATCATGACTTTGTTTGACTGGATTAGAATAGCCTTTGGTGTTCCTTTGGGTTTAGCTTTGATTGGTTTAATTTTTGTATTGGTTAAAGATATTAAATATAAAAAATAATGTCAATACAATTTTATTCTCGTTCTGTAGTAGATCCGTATTTGGATTATCAATCTATTGATTATTCAAATGTTTCTAGAAGTGATCTTTCTTTTTTGGCTGTAGCTACTAAGCTTGCTGCAACTTCTAACAATAGATTTCGTGTTGGAGCATTAGTAGTAAAATCTGGAAGAGTATTTGGTGGTAGTGCTAATATTACCAAAAAATCTCCAAGTACTCCGCCAAATAGATTTTCTACTCATGCTGAAATTGCAGCTTTGCAGGTTGCATCACAAACACAAGACTCTACTCTTTATATATCTAGACTGAGTTCTACTGATACATTAGCGCTTGCTAGACCATGTGCTTGGTGTATCCAAAAAATACTTGAGTCTAAAGTATATAGAGTAGTTTATACTGTAGACGATGATTCTGCTAAATATTTTTACACTTCTAATATAACTTGGATTTAGTATTGGCGAGTAGCTCAGTTGGCAGAGCAGCGGACTGTTAATCCGCTTGTCGTAGGTTCGATCCCTACCTCGCCAGCCATGACAAAAAAAACAACTCAAATGATAGATGATGCAATAAAATTAATTTCTGGCAGAGAATTATTATCTGCTTCAGAAATGACAGATATCTTATTAGATATAAGACTTCAAATTTTATTGG
>Ga0129333_10001942_pt1 | contig 19007 bp, 13 predicted proteins | sample CPB6_08_DNA_FD_94474 | JGI IMG/M metagenome (GOLD analysis project Ga0129333, IMG submission 94474) | Freshwater to marine salinity gradient microbial communities from Chesapeake Bay, USA - CPBay_Sum_0.6_0.8_DNA | ecosystem: Environmental > Aquatic > Marine > Coastal | place: USA: Chesapeake... | reverse complement strand
CGGCACTATCGGTAGCGGCAACATCGGCATCGGCCACCTGGGCAACAACACCTTCAACAACTTCAACGTCGGTGGCGGCTGGGGCCTCCCCGGCTACGGCTACGGTCATGGCTACGGGTATGGCGGCTGGGCCAACCACTGGAATGCGGGCTACGTCAACCCGCACTACGGCGGCTGGTACAACGGCTGCTGGGGCGGCAACTGGGGCGCGGGTGGCGGTTGGTGGGCGCCGTTCGCCGTCGGTGCGGCGACCTGGGGACTTGCATCCACGCTCGGCTCATGGGGCTGGGGATACGGTGGCGGCGGCTACGTCAATCCGTACTACTCGGCCGTGCCCGCCGCCGTGGTGGCCTCCTCGCCGTACGACTACTCGCAGCCTGTCGTGGTGAACAACTACGTCACGAACGACGGCGACCTGACCGATGCGAGCACCGTGCAGGGTGGATCGGCTGTCACCGAGTCGGCCCCGGAAGCGAGCCCGTCCGACGCGGTCTTCGACGCCGCACTCAAGTCGTTCAAGCAGGGCGAGTACACGCAGGCGCTCGCCGCATGTGACAAGGCCGTCGCCCTCGCGCCGTCGGATTCGGTGATTCACGAGGTGCGGGCCCTCTCGCTCTTCGCGCTCGGCAGGTACCCCGAGGCTGCGGCCACGCTCAACGCCGTGCTGGCCGTGGCTCCCGGCATGGACTGGACGACGATGAGCGGCCTCTACGGGTCGGTGGACGGCTACACGCAGCACCTGCGGAAGCTCGAGGCGTTCTGTCAGGACCATGCCGACGACGCGGCCGCCCACTTCGTGCTGGCCTACCACTACCTCGTCGGAGGCCACGCCGACCTCGCGGCCGATGCCCTGCGCGTGGTCGTGGCCGAGCAGCCGTCCGACGTGGTGGCCAAGCGCCTGCTCGAGGCGATCGCCCCGCCGGCACCGGATGACCAGGCGAGCCCGCCCGCGGCCAAGCCGATGCAGGCGCCCGCCGAAGCGACGGCCGGACCGGAAACCGACCTCGTGGGGACGTGGAAAGCCGCCAGCGGCAAGGATTCGGTGCAGCTCGCGATCACCGCCGACTCGCAGTTCACCTGGAAAGCCGTTCCGGCAGGAGGAAAGCCGGTGGAGATTGCGGGCACGATCGAGACCGCACGTGACGCGATGGCGCTCGTGAGCGAAGCGGCCGGCACGATCTCCGGCTCCGTGGCCTCCAAAGGAGCCGACGCGTTCGAGTTCACCCTCGCCGGCGCGCCGCCGAAGGCCGAGCCGCTCGTCTTCCAGAGGCAAAAGCCCTGACGGGGCGACGGGCGACGCCCATTCACCATGCTCACCTTCGATGACTTCGATGCCTGGGGCGAGGCGGTCAGCGGGGCGAGCCTGCGTCTCGCGTGCAACGGCATCGAGACGCGGCGGTGGACGCTCGGCATGCTCGACCTGGGCGGTGTCGTGCTCCAGGTGGCATCCGAAGGATCGGGCACCATCTGCTACGGGGCGAGCACCCATCCCGGCACGATCCTCTTCCTCCCGCTGACGCTCGCGGGGGAGCACGTCTGCAACGGCAGACCGCTCGATTCCGACACGCTCCTCGTGATTCCCCGTGGCGGCGACTTTCAGATTCACGTGCGCCGACGGGCTCATTCGTGGTGCTCCATCGCGCTGCCCTTCGACGTGCCCCAAACCAGATCGTGGATCGCGAGGAGTGAAGGCGGCGTGCCTCGGCTGACGCGCCTCGTGACGAGCATCGCCCAGTCGCTCATCGACCGTCCCGCCGACACCGCCGCCCATCGGGGGGCGCGCCGCGCCCTCGTCGCCGCGGCCTCCGCCTGCCTCGGCGAGCAGCGGGAGCCGCGGCCGCAGGTCGGCCGTCCACGGTTGGATCGTGGCGATCTCATCCGTCGCGCCATGGTCGCGATCGAGGGTCACGCGTCGACTCCGGCCGCCGGGGATCTCGCTCGAGACCTCGGCGTCACGAGCCGCACGCTCCTGCGGGCGTTTCAGGAGGCCTTCGGCGTGCCACCGAAGCGGTTCCTGCTGCTCCGGCAGCTGCATGCCGTGCGGCGAAGCCTCGGCGAATCAGGATCGCCCGACGAGACCGTGGCCGACGTCCTCACCCAGCACGGAATCTGGGAGTTCGGCCGGTTCGCCTCCCGCTACCGCAGTCACTTCGGTGAGCTGCCGTCGCATACCTGGCGCCGGTCGCGTCGTTGACCGGACCGCTCGCCGCATCGCCTCAGCGTGCCGCGCCGGGCGTCGCCGTCACGGCCTCCATGACCCGGTCGAGGTTGAAGCTGCCGGGCTTCTGCCGCGGCGGAAACTCCCTGAAACTCTGCAGCCACTCGCCGACGTACGCCGCGGCCGGGGCGATCATGAACATGTGCTCGAGATACCAGCGCTGGTAGTCCATGCCGATGTCCTGCGCGAGCTCGAAGGGGTCCATGCGGAGATTGACGAGCGTCGGCGCCCGCAGCACCTCGAAGGGCTGCAGCCAGACGTGCATCCCGTGGGCCGGCTGCTTGAGGAACGTGGCCTTCCAGTTGCCGTAGCGCAGCGCCGCGACGCTGCCGTCGTCCGTCCAGTAGATGAACTCCTTGCGGGGCCAAGCCGCCTCGCCACGCAGGGCCGGGCCGAGGTCGTAGCCGTCGAGGTGCACCTTGTACGTGCGGTCGCCGATCCGGCGGCCCGTCTTCAGGTCCTCCTTCACGGTCGCGTCGCCCGCCGCGGCCACGAGCGTGGCCAGCATGTCCTCGTGGGCGCCGATCTCGTTGATCACCGTGCCGGGCTTGATGACGCCGGGCCAACGGATGGCACAGGGCACGCGGTATCCCCCCTCCCACTGCGTGTTCTTCTCGCCGCGGAACATCGTCGTGCCGCCGTCGGGCCACGTGAACGCCTCGGCGCCGTTGTCGGTCGAGTACATCACGATCGTGTTCTCGGCGAGGCCGAGCGCGTCGAGCTTCGCGAGGATCTCGCCCACCTGGCGGTCGTGCTCCACCATGCCGTCGGCGTAGATGCCGAGGCCCGTCTTCCCCGCCACGCCCTGCTTCAGGTGCGTGAAGATGTGCATCTTCGTCGAGTTCCACCAGATGAAGAACGGTTTGTCGGCCCGCTTGGCCTTCTCCATGAAGGCGATCGCTTTCTCGTTCACCTCCTCGTCGATCGTCTCCATGCGCTTCCGCGTGAGCGGGCCGGTGTCGGTGACCGTGCCGCCGGCGAACGAGTGGATCACGCCCCGGGGGCCGAACCGCTTCTTGAAGGCGGGATCCTTCGGGTAGTCGGGGTGCTCCGGCTCCTCCTCGGCATTGAGGTGGTAGAGGTTGCCGAAGAACTCGTCGAACCCGTGGTTCGTCGGGAGCATCTCGTCGCGATCCCCGAGATGGTTCTTGCCGAACTGGCCGGTCATGTAGCCCCGCGCCCGCAGGAGCGTCGCGATCGTGGGATCCTCCGCCCTCATGCCCTCGGGCGCACCGGGCAGCCCGACCTTCGTGAGGCCCGTCCGGATCGGCGACTGCCCGGTGATGAACGCGGCGCGCCCAGCCGTGCAGCTCTGCTGGCCGTACCAGTCGGTGAAGAGCGCGCCCTCGCGGGCGATGCGGTCGAGGTTGGGCGTGCGGTAGCCCATCATCCCGAGGTTGTAGGCGCCGACGTTGAACTGCCCGATGTCGTCGCCCCAGATGACGAGCACGTTGGGCTGACGCGGCGACTGCGCCGCGGCAGAGGCCACGGGAAGTGCGACCGCCACGAGTGCGGAGACGACCGCCCACACGGATACGACGGGGTGGAAAGAACGGCTGGCGTGCTGACGCATCGATGCATGGCTCCTGGGCGATCCGCGTGTCGGGCGAGGGGCGTCGGGCGAAGGCTCGCCGTGATAGGAGCGGGCGACGACGCCCGACAATGCACATTCCGCCAGAACGCCCACATCGCCCCGTTCGCCCCGTTCGCGATGCCGCGGCACTGGCGCGACGACCCAACCGCCCCGTCCTTCCTCGACGCTCGTTCTGGTCTTCCCACGCACGCGATGGTTTCGGTACGAGATCGGTCGCGTCCTGCGGTTTCCGTGTCGAGCAGCCCCGTGCTCCGGAGGGTTCTCCATGCGTCGTCGTGCCATCCGTCGTCGCGCTCGTCTTGCAACCGAGCGACTCGAGCACCGCCACATGCTCGCCGTGAGCGCGGTGACCGCGACCGTCGCCGGAGACGTGCTGACCCTCGTCGGTGACGACCTCGACAGTTCGATCTCGCTCCGGGTGGATTCCAGCGCCGTGGTCGTCACGCCGGGCTCCGACACGCGCATCAACGGGGGAGACCCGGGCGTGGCCGTCACCCTCCAGGGCGTGGTCCGTTCGCTGCGGGCCGACCTCAAGGGTGGCGACGACTCGCTGGCGGCCGACACGGCCGTCCCCTTCTCGCTGCCGGGCGGCGTGACCGTGCAGCTCGGATCGGGAAACAACCAGATGCAGTTCGCGACCCCGGGGCAGAAGATCATGCTCGGGCCGGTCTCCATCGCGGCCGGCATCGGCAGCAACGAGATCCAGATCGCGAGCCAGGCCGGCGGCACGGTGACCGGCGCGATGACGATCAAGCTCGGCGACGGCGCCAACCGGGTGTCGCTCGAGAACGTGGCCGTGACCGGACCGCGGATCGCCCTCTCGACCGGGGACGGCCGCGATCAGGTCGTCATCTCCGGGCTCAGCGGCACCGCGGCCCTCGCGGTCGTCGCCGGCCTCGGCAGCGCCCTCGTGCAGGTGACCGACTCGACCCTCGGCGCACTGAGCGTGTCGGCCGAGCAGCCCGACGTGTCGGTGACGACGTCCACGCTCGCGGCCGCGAGCGTCGCGGGGCAGTTCGACACGCGGCTCGCGATGTCGCGCTCGAAGGTGAGCGGGGCGGTGACGGCGTCGTCCACCGCCACGGGCGGGGACGTCACCGTGCTCCTCGAAAGCTATTCGCTCGGCGGCAACCTTTCGGCAACCACGACGGGAGGCGGTGCGGACGTGCGTCTCACGCTCGACGCCGCCGGCGGTGCGGCCACCTCCACGGGCAACCTCCTTGCCCGGGCGACCGGGCAGGACTCCGCGATCACGCTCACCGTGAACTCGGCGGTGAGCTTCTCGACGGGCAAGACGCTCGCGCTCCAGGCGACCGGTTCGGGGGGGCAGGTGCAGGCGATCCTCAACGGCGAGCTGCAGGCGAAGTCGGCGGCGTTCACCTGCCAGGCCGGGGGTGTCGCCGGCACGGTCGACGTGCAGAACAAGGGGGGATTCGCGGTGTCGTCGGCGACCTTCGCCGCGTGGGGCGACGTGACGGTGGCCGGCGCGGATGCCACGACCTCGAGCATCGCCTGCACCAACGACATGCGGGTGCAGTCGGGCCGGGGCACGGCGGCCGTCACGGTGCCGGCGGCACTCGACGTCCGCGGACTCTCCGTCGCGGGGCGCGATGCGTCGTTCTTCTTCGGCGGCACGGCTCGCGGGGCCGACGAGATCCGCGGGGCGCTCCTGGTGAGCGGCCAGCGGCAGGCCGACGTCGCCGTGGGCCCCGGCGGCCGCCTCGAGGTGCTCGGCAGCCTCACCTGCAAGGCCGGCCTCGACGCCACGCTGCGGGCCGAGGGGGTCACCTCGGCGCTCGACGTGCGCGGAGGCTGCACGATCCAGGGCACGAACGTCGAGACGACGATCGGCGCGAGCGGCCAGATCGGCGGGGCCTTCGCCGCCACCGGCACACGTCGCACGGTCACGACGCTCCTGTCGGACGACTTCGTCTTCGCCCAGCAGGCGTCGGTGACGGGGGGCACGGGCGACGACTCGTTCGAGTCCGCTGCCGGCGTCGAGTTCCGCAACAAGCTCTCGCTCCGACTGGGCAACGGCCAGAATCGCATCGCCGTGACGGGCGATCCGGATCCGGCGCAGGGACCGACCGTGGCCGGTGCGCTCACCATCGCGACGGGCACGGGAGCCGACCAGATCTCGTTCGTCGACGCGATGCTCGCGGGCACGATCGCGTGCACGACCGGAGGGGGCGCGGACGAATTCAGTGCCACGAAGGCCACCACCTTCGGCGGCAACGTGACCCTCGCGATGGACACGGGCTACGACAAGCTCTACCTCGGGATCTCCGACAACGGCTCGGCACCGGTGACCTTCCAGGGCACGCTCACCGCGAACCTCGGTGCCGAGAACGACCTGCTGCGGCTCGGCGTCGCCCTCACCTCCGGTGGCGACGCGAATTCCCGAGTCGTCTTCGCGAAGACCGGCAGCACGATCCAGGGCGGACCGGGCGTCAACGTCTTCGAGCCGGTTCAGAGCCAGTACACCGGACTGCCCGACGGGTCGATCATCGGCTTCGCCTCGACGCCGACCTGACCGGTCGCGGCGGCACGCGGGCGATGCTGCCCGCCGGAATCGCCCCGATTCCCGGCATGTCGCGGGGTGCCGGCCCGCGTCGGGAAGGCGCGGGTGTCATGAATCCGGCCCCGCGGATAAGGAAAGGGGGTGACCTGACGGCGGACGGCGCGGAGCGGGCTGACGGGCCCGCGATCCATGGACGACCAGACACGACGGGCGATGCGGCTGTGGGCCCTGGCCCAACCGACGGTGTCGGCGTTCATCACGGCGGTCGTCCGTGATTTCTCCGACCGCGACGACATCCTGCAGGACGTCGCGGTCGCCGTGCTCGACGGCTTCGACTCCTACGACCCGGACCGCCCGTTCACCCCCTGGGCGATCGGGATCGCGAGGAACCAGATCGGGCTCTACCTGCGTCGCCGGCGCCGGGACCGACACACGTTCGATACCGACGCCGTCGCGAACCTCGCCGCCGCCTTCGAGGCGATCGCCGAGGAGGAGTCGGTCCTGCTCGAGCGGCTGCGGGTGTGCGTCGCCCGGCTCGGTACGCGGGCCCGTCGGCTCTGCCAGCTTCGCTATCGCGACGACCTGAAGCCGGCGGCGATCGCCGAGACGCTCGCCATGACCGCCAACGGCGTGTCGAAGGCGTTGCAGCGCGTGCGCGCCCAGCTGCGGGCGTGCATCGAGGGGACGGGGGCTCTGGGGCGGGGCTGACGGCCGGATCTCGAGACGGACTCGCGGGCATCATGAACGACCGACATCCATCCCCCGACTCGCTTGCGTCGCTCATCGCGCGGCATCTCGACGGCGAACTCTCGGGCGACGAGGAGCAGCGGCTCAATTCCCTGGTGGCGGCCGACCGCGGGGTCGCCGAGAAGGTGGTGCGGGCGGCCCTCCTGCACGACCGGCTCCGCGACATGTTTCGGGAAGACGCGGTGGGCGCGGACCTGCCGACGGCGTCCCCCGTCCGCTCCGCACGGAGCCGGTGGGCCGTCGCCCTGCTGGCCATCGCCGTCGTGGTCGTCCTCGCCGTGCTCCCGCGGGCCTCGAACTCCGGCTCGGCGGCGCACGCCGCGCTCGACCGCATCGTCGCCGCGGCCGCTTCCGCCAGCGACCGCACGTACCGGATCACCGTGCTCGACCACGGTGGCGGGGAGACGATCCCGCCCGTCCCGGCAGCGGGGGGCGGACGCAAGCCGGGGGTCGACGGCGCGCGGCTCTTCATCCGCGGGGCCGATCGCTTCGTCCTCGTGCGCCGCTTCGGCGACGGCACCGAATTCGTCACCGGCAGCGACGGCACGATCGGCTGGGCGGTGCCTCCGCGGGGGCGCGTGCACCTGAGCCGTGACCCCCGCCGCTTCCGGCGCGGCGTGCCCGGAGAGCACGAGGAAGTCCCGTTCCTCGACGTCCGCTCGGGGCTCGACGGGCTGCGCCGGGGCTACGATCTGGCCCTCTCCACGGCGGCCGAAGGCGGGGAACAGCTCGAGGCCGTGCGACGCGCCGGCCGGCGCCGCGGCCCGCAACGCGTGCACGTGTCGTTCGACGCGACGGGCGTGGCGACGCGGATCCTCATCGAGGGTCTCGCCATCGAGGACGGCATGCCGCGGGCGGTCCGGCTCGATCTGCTCTCGCAGGACGACCTCGGCGACGACTTCTTCAACCACGAGGCCCATCATGCTTCCGACCGGCCGTTGGAATGGGAGTGACGTCATGCACGGTGCGAGGTGCGGACACCACCGCAGACGCCTGTCTGCGCCCCTCCTCGCCGCCCTCACCCTCGCCGCGCCGTGCGTCACCGCCGCCCCTCCGGCGCCCCCCGCGCTCCGCAAGCCGACCATGGCGGACACCGTCCGCGCGAACGTCTACGCCGACAACTGGTTCCAGCTGTACGTCAACGGCGAACTCGTGGCCGTCGATTCGATCGCCTTCATCCCGCACAACGTGGTGTCGGTCGACATCCTGCCCCGCTACCCGATGACGATCGCCGTCCTCGCGAAGGACAACGCCGATCCGACGACCGGCATGGAGTACGCCAACACGAACGTCGGCGACGGCGGCTTCATCCTGAGGTTCGGCGACGGCACGGTGACCGACGGCACGTGGAAGGCGAAGTGCTTCTCGCGCGGTCCCGTGAACGGCGACACCCGCACGCCGCGCGTCGAGAGCACGCCGCTCCCTCCCGACTGGTTCGCCGTCGGGTTCGACGACGGCGACTGGCAGCAGGCCCGCGAATACCGGGAGGAGGAGATCGATCCCAAGCAGCCCTACTACGACGCCGACTTCTCGGGGGCGCGATTCATCTGGACCGACGACGTGAAGCTCGACAACGTCGTCGTGTTTCGTCACGTGGTGCCCGCACCCCCCGACGGAAAGTCCCGCCCCGACTTCTCGAACCTCAACGACGTGGTCCCGCAGGGACCGCCGAAGGGGGGCGGACGGCGTCCCCCGGGAGGCAGGCCGCGATGACCGCGACGCAGTTGGTGCAGGGATTCCGACCGGTCCACGTCGCCGTCGTCTTCGCGGCGTGCGCCTCGACGGCGTCGGCCGCGACACCGGTCGAGCGGCCCAACATCATCCTCATGCTCGCCGACGACCAGGGCTGGAACGGCCTGTCGGTCGAGATGGCCCCCGGCGTGGCCGCGTCGCGCGGCGACGTCTTCCGCACGCCGCACCTCGAAACCCTCGCAGCCGCCGGGATGCGCTTCTCCAACGCCTACGCCCCCTCCCCCGTCTGCTCGCCCACGCGCGTGAGTCTCCAGACCGGCCGCAGCCCGGCCGCGCTCCACTGGACCAAGGCGGCGCCGCCCGAGCGCGGCCATCGGCTGCTCGAACCCACGCTCGTCAAGGCGATCTCGAACGACGAGACGACCATCGGCGAGGTGTTGAGAGACGCCGGCTACGCGACGGCGCACTACGGCAAGTGGCACATCGGAGGCGGCGGCCCGGAGCGGCACGGCTACGACGAGAGCGACGGTGACACGGGCAACGAACAGGCCTCCCGATTCACCGACCCCAATCCGGTCGACATCTTCGGGATGGCCGCGCGGGCCGACGCCTTCATGGCCAGGAACGCCCGCGCGGGCAGGCCCTTCTTCATCCAGCTCTCCTGGAACGCGCTGCATGCCGCGGAGAACGCCCTCGCCGCGACGCGGGCGAGGGTCGAGGAGCGGCTCGGCGGCGCGGACGACAGGCGGGTGGCGGTGGCCGCGATCACCGAGGACCTCGACACGGGCGTCGGCATGGTGCTCGACGCGGTCGAGCGGCACGGCCTCGCCGACACCACCTTCGTGATCTACACGTCGGACAACGGCGCGGGGGGAGGCGGCGGACGGGACCGCGGCCGGCAGGGCGGACTCAGCGGCGGCAAGGGCTCCGTGTGGGAGGGGGGCATCCGCGTCCCCTTCATCGTGCGCGGGCCGGGCGTGGCGGCGAACTCGTGGTGCCACGTGCCGATCGTCGGGTACGACCTGTTTCCCACGTTCTGCGAGTGGGCCGGCGTGCCGGCCGCGAGGCTGCCCGACTCGCTCGAGGGGGGCAGTCTCGCCGCGGTCGTGACGGCCGGCGGGCGGGGCGGCGTGACCCGGCCGCGCGAGGAGCTCGTCTTCCACTTCCCCCACTACCAGTCGGGCGGCACGCCGCACTCGGCGATCCGTCTCGGGGATCTCAAGCTCGTCAAGATGTACGAGGACGACAGCGTCCGTCTCTTCGATCTCGATGCCGACCCGGGGGAACGCGACGATCTCGCCGCCGCGCGTCCGTCCGACGCCGCGCGGCTGCGGGCGAGGCTCGAAACGCACCTCGCCGCCGTGCGGGCCCAGCTGCCGACGCCCAACCCGCAGTTCGACCCCGCCGCGCCGGCCGGCGAGAAACGCGGCGGCGGGGGCAGGAAGGGAAGCATGAAACCGAAGGGGAGGCCCGGATGATTCGCGCCCGTTCGATCCGGATGGTCGTGGCCGTCGCGATCGTCGCCACGACGCTCGTCGCACAGCCCGCCGCCGCCCATCCCTGGCACCGCCACCCAGGCGACGAAGCGGGCCGGCGCGCGGATGCGTCCCCGGCCGATCCCGACCGGGCCGGCCGCGCATCGGCCGACGCCCCGTTCATCCTGACCGCGGCGCGGCGGCCGACGGCGGGAGTCGACATCGCCGACGCCTTCGCGGCCCACGAGAAGCTCGGGCGAATCTCCACCCGGCGGGACGACCGCTGGTTCCTCGTCGAGTCGGACGGTATGCCGGATCATCCGCTGATGGTGGGCATTCGCACCTGGCAGCAGCAGGTGCCGCTGCCACAGAAGTACACCGGCGACAACGCGTGGAGGATTCCGCTCCGGCCTGTGCCTGCGAAGGAGCCCGCCTCCACGAAGAACCGTTTCCTGCGAGGGGCGATCGCGTTGGCCGTCAACGGGATTCCGATCTTCAATCCGCTCAACAACCGCGGCGAGGACGCACTGGCGATCGGCGAACTCGACGACTATGGCGGCCACTGCGGCCGCGCCGACGACTACCACTACCACGTCGCCCCGCTCCACCTCGAGAAGATCGTGGGCAAGGGCATGCCGATCGCCTACGCGCTCGACGGCTACCCGGTGTACGGCTCGACCGAGCCGGACGGCTCGCCGATGAAGCCGCTCGACGCATGCGGCGGACACGAGGACGGCACCGGCGGCTACCACTACCACGCGCTCGAGAAGTATCCCTACCTGATCGGAGCGTTCCACGGTGAGGTGACCGAGCGCGAGGGACAGGTCGATCCCCAGCCGCGGGCGCAGCCCGTCCGCCCCGCCCTCCCGCCGCTCCGGGGCGCCACGATCGTCGGCTTCGAGGCGACTGCGCCGGACACGCGGAAACTCGTCTACGAGGTCAGCGGTCGGAAGGGCTCGGTCGAATACACCGTGGCGGGCGACGGCTCCGCCCAGTTCACGTTCATCGATCCGTCAGGGCGACGGACCACCGAGTCGTACGCGTCACGGCCGCGCGGCGGTGGGGGACCGGGCGGTGGTGCACCACGGCCGGAGCGCGGACCGCCACGTCCCGGCCCGGGGCCCGGACCGGGAGGACCCCGTCCAGGTCCGGGACAGCCGCGACAGGGCGATCGCGCCTCCATGGAGCGGAACGGTCCGGATGCCAACGCGGAGTCCGCGCGGCTCGCGTCGGGATCGATCGCCGTGTCGAGTCCGGCGTTCGCCCCGGGAGGGGCGTTGCCCGCGAAGTACTCCTGCGACGGAGAGGGGATTTCGCCCCCGGTCGCCTGGCAACCCGGTCCGACCGGCACGCAGTCCTACGCGCTGACGCTCTGGCATCGGAGCCCCGACGGCGTGAAGTCCTACTGGGTCGTCTATGACATCCCAGCGGATGTCACGCAGATTCCCGAGGGCGCACGGTCCGTCGGCCGGACGGGGCTCAACGGCAAGCGGCGTGCCGAATACGACCCGATGTGCTCGAAGGGTCCCGGCGTGAAGGACTATCACGTGACGGTCTACGCCCTCTCGGGACGGCCGCAGGTCGCCGCCGGAGAGGCCACCCGCGAGGCCCTCCTCGAGGCGATCGACGGCCTCGCCCTCGCGGAGGGCACGCTCACCTTTTCCTTCGAGCGCGGAGCGCGACCATGATCTCGCCGCGGTGGAGCATCCTCCCGGCCATGGTCTGCGCGCTTGCCGCGGCGACGGCCGGACGAACCGTATCCGCCGAACGGACGGCGGCGGCCGGACGACCGCCGAACGTGATCGTCATCCTCATGGACGACATGGGCTGGCGCGACGTGGGCTTCGCGGGCAACACGTTCGTGGAGACGCCCCATCTCGACCGGCTCGCGCGCGACGGCATCATGTTCACGCAGGCCTACGCCAGCGCGCCGAACTGCGCCCCGACGCGGGCCTGCCTCATGTCGGGGCAGTACACGCCGCGGCACGGCATCTACACGGTCGTCGATCCCCGCCAACCACCCGGCTCCCCGTGGCACAAGCTCCTCGCCGCCGAGAGCCGCTCGGAACTCGCCACGGAGGTGGTGACGCTTCCCGAGGCGCTCGCGTCCCGCGGCTACGCGACGGGCTTTTTCGGCATGTGGAACCTGGGCCGGGGTCGCTCCGGCCCCTGCACGCCCGGCGGCCAGGGCTTCGACACGGTCGTCTTCCCCGAGACGCTGGGCTTCTCGAAGGACGCCTACTTCGCCGATGACGGCGGCTACCTCAGCGACCGGCTCACCGACGCGGTTCTCGAGTTCATCGAGGGCCATCGGGACCGGCCGTTCTTCGTCTACCTCGCCGATCATGCCGTCCACGCGCCGCTGGAGCCGAAGCGCGACCTGCTTACGAAGTACGAGCAAAAGCGAACTGCGGGCCATGATGGAGATCCTGCGTCGGCCGCCACGGTCGAGGCGGTGGATGCCAACGTGGGCCGGATCACCGCCGCGCTCGAGCGGCTTGGGATGCGCGACGACACCGTGATCATCTTCACGAGCGACAACGGGGGGACTCGCGAGTACACGGCGCCGCTCCGCGGGGCGAAGGGCGAACTCTACGAGGGGGGCATCCGGGTGCCGCTGGTCGTCGCCTGGCCGCGGATCGCCCGAAAGGGCGTCGCGACCGATCTGCCCGTGGCGACCGTCGACCTCTATCCCACGCTCCTCGAACTCGCCGGCGCCGACCCGCCACGCGGCCAGGTGCTCGACGGCGTCAGCTGGGCCCCGTTGCTCCGCGGCGAGCGGCCGCCGGAGCGAGAGCGTCTCTTCTGGCACTTCCCGTGCTACGTCGGCAGGGCGACCCCGTCGAGCGCGATCCGTGAGGGCGATCTCAAGCTCCTCGAGTTCTTCGAGGACGGCGGCCGCGTCGAACTCTACAACCTGCGCGACGATCCCCACGAAACGCGGGACCTCGCGGCCGCCGAGCCCGCGCGTGCAAGGCAACTCGCCTCCGTCCTGCATGCCTGGCAGCGCGAGACCGACGCGGCCCTCCCGCGGGGCGACAACCCCGGGTACGAGCCAAACGCCGGCCGGCCGCGCGGCCGTGGAGGCGAGCCCGCACCCGCGGGGCGCGGCGGGCGTGGGCCCCGGTCCGACCGCGCGCCGCGGACGGACTGACGGCACGCGGGAGTCATGCACGAGCGCGACGACACCGCGCTCGGAGCGGCTGGTCACGCCTGGCTGGAGGCTTCCTGAACCAGCTGGCCGCGGCCCTTCACGGCATGAACAGTGGCACGGCCCACTTGCCGATCAGGACGGTCTCGCCCGCCTCGCACTTCTTCTGGAAGAGCGTGCAGAAGTTCGCCTTGGAGCCGGGATTGAAGAGCCGCACCTCGGGGAGGGCGACTTTTTCGAAGCCCTGGTCGAGGAGCCCCTGCGCCGCGGTGTCGCGGTTGCGGGCGGGCAGCGGTGTCAGGAAGAAGACCGTGCCGGGGCGGTCGCAGGCGAGCGTCTTCTGGCCATCCATCGCGACGGGCAGGAAGTGGGCACCCGCGAGCGCGGCGGGCACCTCGGCGGCGACGTAGGCTCGGTCACTGAAGAGCCGTGCACCCGGCTCGAGCTTCCGCGGCTCGACGTCGGACGATCTGAGCGTGCCGGGCCTGCCTGTCTCGAGCGGCCTGCCGTCGGCGTTGTCAGCCACACGGGGCACGGTCGAGGTCTTCGGCCGCTCCCGGCCGCCGCTGGCCTGGCTGACGAGTTGCCGCAGCCGCACGACACCGCTCACGTCGCTTGCCGCGGCCGCGTCCTCCTCGCGAAACGTGGCCATGAGGATGGTGCGGTCGGACACGCGGTTGAAGTCGTAGATGATGCGGACGAGGCCGTCGGGCGTCTGCTCGCCGTCCGGATAGGACACGCCGAGGCGCTCGTCGAGCACGAGGCCGCCGCCCCATGTCCGGCCGTCGTCCCGGGAGACGTAGGCGGTGAGGTGCGAGCGGCTCGTGCGCGTGTCGAGCGGGCCGTGCTTGACGAGCAGCAGGTTTCCCGACGCGAGCCGGCGGACGAAGAATCGGGAGGGCGTGTGGAGGATGCCGGACGGCCTCAACTCCGGCCACGTCGCCCCCCGATCCGTGCTCACGCTTTCACCGATGCCGTAGGTGGTGCGTGCGAGCAGCCAGATCGAGCCGTCGCGCCGCTCCACGAACATGTGCTCGTCGAACTGCCGCACGTCCTTCGGCACGTCGCAGCCGCCGCGCCGCGTCCAGGTCCGGCCGGAATCGGTGGAGATCACGAACTGGGCGCTCGCGTCGTGCCCTCTCCAGAGGGAAATGGGCAGCACCCACTCGCCCGAGGAGAGCACGAGCGGCTTGCACATCATCACGCCGTCGCCGATGCGGCGGGGCCGTGACCACGCGGGCTCTGCCGCGTCCGGCTCGCTCGTCTCGATGCACCAGACGCCGAGTTCGGCATCGCGACGGCCCCGATCCATCTGCGCCCAGAACAAATACAGCCGGCCGTCCGGAGCGACCCACAGCTCCGGGTCGAAGCTGCGCACCGGGCCGTCGGAGTCGGGGTCGACCGTGAGCACCTCTTCCCACGACGCACCGCCGTCGCCACTCGTCACGAGCACGACGTAATTGTTCGCGTCCTCCCCAGGCGTCACGCCCGCGTACCACGTCGCCCACAGCCGCCCCCGCGGCGCGACCGCCAGGCTCGGTATGCCCGTGAAGGCACGATTCGTGACCGCATGCTCGGGCCTCGGTGGTCCGATGTGCCGGGGCGGCTCGAGCGAGGCCACGTCGGCCGCCCGCGACTCGACAAGGGATGCGAGCAGCAGGCAGGCGAGGATCGTGCGCATGGAGTTCATCTGCGGGCCGGTGGCATGGCGTTGGAAACACGCGATACGGCGGCGGGCCGCAACGCGAGGACTGTGGCATCCGGTCGACAGGATACCCGACGGGTCGGCCGACGGCGGTCGGATCGCGATACTCATACTTCGCCCGCGGATCGGCCCGCACAACCCGTTTCTTGCGGCCTTTTCTCCCCTGCCGTATCGTCTCAAGGGTGTCGCGTGGCGTCCGTATCGTGGCCTCCCTCGAGCGCCATCGAAGGTGCGATTTTCCCGGAGGAGCCCGGCCATGAGCGAGCCTCGTCTCGAGCCCCGCCCTGCAACAGTCAACCGCGGCCATCACGCCCCTCGGCACCGGCGCGCGAGGGAACTGCGCGGCACGGAACAACTCGAGCACCGGCGCATGATGGCGGCGGACGCGAGCGGCTTGCCACTCGTGCCGCTGGAAATCGAGCCATACGCGTCGGGGGCGGCCGACCAGGTGGCGGTCGAGCCGTCCCGGATCGGCTTCCGGATCGCGAATCCGGCCCCGAGCGCCGCGCAGGCTGCCGCCGTCACGGAGATTCTGCCCCCCCCGCCCGGAGCCTATCGCGCCGGCCAGAAACTGCCCTTCACGGTCTCCTTTTCGGAGCCCGTTCGGGTCATCGGTCGTCCGCGGCTCAACGTGCTCCTCGACGGACAGGTCAAGAGGGCGGCGACCTACGTGTCGGGAAGCGGTTCCTCCACACTCACGTTCGAATACGTCGTCGGCAGGAAGGAGAACGCCGGCACGATCACGCTCGGCAGCACGTTTGGTTTCTCCGGCCGGGCGGCCATTCGTGCCGCTGGTCGGCGGCTGGCCGACGCGATCCCCGCCGGGTTTGCCGGGCTCGCCGTTCCCGATCTGACCATCGACAACCGGGCGCCCTCCACGGTCGGCCGTCCGACCATGCCGCCCGCCGGGGTGCTCGTGGTCGGACAGGCGTTGGAGATCGTGGTGCCTTACTCCGAGCCGGTCTTCGTCGATGGCTCGCCCCGGATCGCGATCAAAGGGTTCGATACCCTCCGGCAGGCGACGTACGCCTCGGGCTCGGGGTCGCGCGACCTCACCTTCCGCTACGTCGTGCAGCCGGGTGACCGACTCGAGCGTCCCGCCGGCCCGGAGATCGGCCGGGCGATCGTGTTGGCTGCGGGATCCACGATCCGCGACCGGGCCGGCAATCGTGCCTCGCTCCGGTTGGCCGCACCGGCCATGGGCGACCTCACGGTCGCCGCCCCCCTCTCGCCCCGGGAACTCATCGAGCGGTCCAGGCAGACCGACCCGTCCGTCATGGGATGGATGATCGGCTCGCCACCGCCGGCCGACAAACTCATCCGCTTCGAGGATCTCTCCTTTTACCTGTTCCCGCAGCTGCGGTGGACGTTCTCCAACAGCCTGCAGTTCGGCCCGCGGACCGTCGTATCACGCGGCACCGCCGGACCGTCGGACCTGCCGCGGGCCGAACGGGCCGACCTCGACGCCGTGGAGTTCGTGCCGCTGGGCACGAACGAGACGCTGACGTGGAGGGAGGCGTTCGACGCCAACTTCACCGACGGCATCGTGGTGCTCCACCGCGGCACGATCGTGTACGAGCGGTACGGCGGCGTGTTCAGCCAGGAGAAGCCGCACGTCGCCCAATCGGTCACGAAGTCGTTGGTCGGCCTCGCGGGCCAGATGCTCGTCGCCGAGGGCCGTATCGATGAAAACGCCCTCGTCCGGCAGTACGTGCCCGAACTGGCGAACAGTGCCTTCGGTGACGCGACGGTGCGACAGGTCCTCGACATGCGCACGGGACTGACATACTCGGAGGACTTGTTCACCGGGGATGAAAACCTGCTCACCCACGGCCTCGCGGGCGGCCTGGTGCCGCGACCGGAGGACTACGCGGGCCCGAAGTCGTTCTACGAGTTTCTGAACATCCTCACGAAGCAGGGCGAGCACGGCGGCGAATTCGCGTACAAGACCGTGAACAGCGACGTCATGGGGTGGGTGATCCGTCGGGTCACCGGGCAGTCCATCGGTGAGTTCCTCAGCGATCGCATCTGGAAGAAGATCGGGATGGAGCAGGATGCGTACTTCCACGTCGACTCGGAGGGCACGGAGTTCGCAGGCGGTGGCCTGAGCACGAGCCTCCGTGATCTGGCCCGGCTGGGCGAACTGCTCCGCAACCATGGCGTCTTCAACGGTGAGCAGATCATCCCCGTGGAAGTGATCGACGACATCCGCTTCGGCGGTGATCCGTCGGCCTTCCCCAGCAGGGTGTATCCGACGCTGCCGGGCTGGAGCTATCGAAACATGTGGTGGGTCTCGAACGACGACCATGGGGTGTACATGGCGCGCGGCATTCACGGCCAGAACATCTACGTTGATCCGGCGGCGGAGATGGTCATCGTGCGTTTCGCGTCGCACGAGGAGTCGGGCAACGTGATGAACGACCCCTGCACGCTGCCCGCATACCGTGCGGTGGCGGAGCACCTCATGGCCCAGGCCTGACGCGCCTGATCGTGGTCGTGCTACGATCCCTGTCGGTCGGCCGCTTCCAGCCGGCACTCCTTCGAGAAAGGCATCGCTCTCCATGGTGCGTTCACTGACTGCTTCCTTCGTTTTCGCGGTGGCGTCGGTCGTTGCGGCCGTGAGCCCCGTAGCCCACGCGCAGTCGGCCGGGGACGTCACCCCGGCCAAGGCAGCCGCCATCGAGGCGGCGATCAAGGACCTGTCGATGCAGTGGTCGACCGCGATCCTCACGAAGGACACCACGATCCTCGAGCGGATCTGGGCCCCCGACTTCACCTATGTCGAGCCCTCGGGCGAGCGGTTCACCAAGGCCGACGGGATCGCTGCGCTCGCGTCTGGCAAGGATCAACCCACTCTCTCCGAGGCCACCTCCATCGACGTGAGGGCGTATGGCGGCGGCACCGTGGCGGTCGATATCGGCGACTACCGGGAGACGGGCAAGGACAAGGACGGCAAGCCCTACGATCGACGGTCGCGGTTCACCAACGTCTGGGTGTTCGACGATGGCGCCTGGCGCTGCGTCAGCGCTCACGCATCGGTGCTCCAACCGAAGCGCTGAATAAAAAGGTGACAGTCACCTTTTCAGTTTGCTGATTCGGCCTGGAGTTCGAGGAGCGCGTTCGAGGCGGCTCGCTGCTCGGCCTCCTTTTTGTTGCGTCCCCAGGCGGGTGCATAGCGGCGGCTGCCGATCTGGGCGGTCACGTAGAAGCTCTTGCTGTGGTCGGGCCCCGACTCCCGCAGCACCTCGTAGGTGGGCGTCACGCCGAAGTCGCGCTGCGCCCACTGCTGCAGGAGCGACTTGTGATTCGAGCCGAGCGCCCCGGACGCCACCTGCTCGATCTCGGGCTCGAGGAGCCGTTCCACGATGGGCCGCACGGCCTCCAGCCCACCGTCGAGGTAGATCGCGGCCACGAGCGATTCGAAGAGGTCGGAGAGCACCGACGACGGGACCGGGCGGTTGACGGCGAGCCCCTTGCCGACGATGAGGAAGTCGGCGAGGCCGAGCTGCTCGCTGAGCCGGCTGCACGTCTCCCGGCTCACGACCACCGACTTGATGCGGGTGAGATCTCCCTCGAGCGAGTCCGGAAACAGCCGGAAGAGCCGCTCGCACACCAGAAAGCCGAGGATCGCATCGCCGAGGAACTCGAGCCGTTCGTTGGAGGCCAGTCGGTGCTGGGCCCCGGAGGCGTGCGTGAGTGCCGAGACGAGCAGCCCCGGATCGCGGAACACGTAGCCGACCCGCCCCTGGCACTCGGCGATGTCGGCAGGAGATCCTGCCGGCGACCCTGACGGGAAACGATGGTCGCGCTGGGACATCACGGGCCTTTCTCGACCGGAGGGTAAGTCGCGTTTTGACGCGTTGTCAACGGACCTTCGTCTCCGCAGTCGGCGTGCGGCGTCCTG
>Ga0129333_10001941_pt1 | contig 19009 bp, 14 predicted proteins | sample CPB6_08_DNA_FD_94474 | JGI IMG/M metagenome (GOLD analysis project Ga0129333, IMG submission 94474) | Freshwater to marine salinity gradient microbial communities from Chesapeake Bay, USA - CPBay_Sum_0.6_0.8_DNA | ecosystem: Environmental > Aquatic > Marine > Coastal | place: USA: Chesapeake... | reverse complement strand
CAAAAGTTAAAATGTAAATTTATCCAAATAATTGCGTTAAAATATTTAAAGACATAAGTATTTAAAGATTTTAAATTTAAGTTTAGTATACAATGTCCGCATTTCCTAATAAGAACCAAGTTATTTCATCTACCGAAGGTAATGTCCTTACCATTAAAACTGTGCAAATTGCTCCATTTAGAACACTCATGACAGCATTAAAGGATATTTTACTAGAAACTAATATCACTTTTGAACCTGATGGAATGAGAATTATTAATATGGATAAGTCTCATACCATTTTAGTTCACTTATTTTTAGCTGCACAAAATTTTGAGTTTTATGAATGTAAGAAAGATAAAATCATTATTGGTGTCAATATGTTTCATCTATTTAAACTAATTAACACCATCGAAAATGATGAGACTTTAACTATCTATATTGAAAATTCTGATTATGTTGACGGAATTGTCTCTTATTTGTCATTAAAATATGAAAATGGAGAAATTAAGCAATGTAAGACTCAAAAGTTGAGATTAATTGAGCCAGATCCAGAAGAGCTCCAATATCCAGATGTTAATTTCTCATCTATTATCAATTTGCCTTCATCTGATTTTCAAAAGATTATTCGGGATTTATCTTGTATTTCAGAGAAGCTTGAAATTAAGTCAGTTGGTAATGAATTAATATTTAAATGTTCAGGACAATTTGCCTCAGCTGAAATTCATAGAGCCGAATCAGATGGAGATAATAAATCAATGTCGTTTACATTAAAGCAAGATTCATCTAAAATTATTCAAGGTGAATTCTCTCTTAAAAATCTTGGGTATTTTATCAAATGTACAAACTTATGCCAACAAATTGAAATTTATTTGGAAAATGATTTGCCTTTAGTTGTCAAGTATAATGTTGCAAGTCTTGGCGAAATAAAACTCTGCTTAGCACAATTACCCTCATCATAAATGGTAACACATTTTTAAAACTATATAGATTTTAAAATTATGATCTTAATAACCCGAAATATTTAAATGTAAAATTATTGATAGAGACAAATAATTGGAAATAATTAATAAATAATATTTTAACATTATATATGTCAAGATATTATGCAAATTACGGTCAATATTTAGGAGCTCAAAGATGTTGTGATTTTAGAGGACAAGGACCTGTAGGACCAGCTGGACCAACCGGACCATCTGCAATTGGTCAACGAGGATTTACTGGACCTGCCGGTGCTAGTGTAACTGGGCCAACTGGTAAAGGTTGTAAAGGAGACACTGGACCTGCAGGACCACAAGGAATACAAGGATTTACTGGAGTTACTGGACCTGCAGGACCACAAGGAACACAAGGGCCACAAGGAAATACAGGATATACTGGGCCAACAGGTGCTAATATAAGTAGCATTTCAATGTTCGGCGGTGTTGCGTCTATTTCAGGTGCATCAACAGGTATAACTAGATATTTTGGAGCATATGTAGCCGGAACCACTTTAGATGTAACAGGAGAAGCTGATGCTAGAACAGTTATACCATATAATTGTATTGTTTCAAATTTTTATGTTTATTCATCAAATCCAATGACTGTTGGAACAGGTTATCAATTTACTATTAGAAAAAATGGCGCTGATACATTTGTAACTGCAACTATTAATAGTGCAAGTCAGAATGCATCTGATACAACTAATAATGCTTTATTTTTGGCTGGAGATGTATTAACAATTTCATCTAACCCAAGTGGTGGACCAACTGGAACAATAATTAGATGGACTTGTAGATTAACTTCAAATTAAATTAACTTTAATAATATTTAAATATATAAATTATTATTAAGTATGAATTTAACCAAAATACCAAGAAATATATTTCAAACATGGTCAACTAAAAAAATTTCTGATAATTTTAATATGTTATGTCAAACATGGAGAGAAAAAAATCCTAATTATGCTTATTTCTTATATGACGACGAAGATTGTGAGCAATTTATAAAAAAACATTTTGATGAAAAAGTTTATAATACATATCTCAGGATTATTCCTGGTGCATTTAAAGCTGATTTATGGAGGTATTGTATATTATATATTTATGGAGGCATATATGTAGATATAGATACTATTTGTCTAGAAAAAATAGATAAATTTTTAAATGAAGATATTGAATTTATAACGCCAATTGATTTAAATAACTGTCCATATTATGGAAAATATAATTTATTTAATTGTTTCATAGCTTCGATTCCAAAACATCCAATTCTTGAATTATGTATAAATAAAATAGTATTTAATGTGGAAAATAATATTGTTCCATTTTCTAATTTAGATTTTACGGGTCCAGGTGTATTAGGTCAATCTACCAATATTTATTTAAATTTAGAACCAACCACTTCATTTATCGGTAAAGAAGGAATAATAGAAAATAATATATATTTATTAAAATTTAAACACGATACAGAAATTGTTGAAAATACTGATAACTTAGCGTTATTTCAGAATAAGAATGGTAATAAACTAATACAAATTATTTATGAAAATGAGCTTAAAAATGTTAAACATATTGACTGGGGAACCTGCAAAAATCCCATAAAAAATTTAGAAATAAATAAATCTGAACCCACGATTGTAAGTATGTTCTATAAAATTAGAGAGAAGGAAAATATTAATTTAGACTGCTCATTAAACCATCCAATTGAAAGATATTTAAAATTTGCAGATGAATATATTTTAAAATTACCATATAATTTAATTGTCTTTACGGACAGTATTGATGTAGCAGATTATATTAGAGAAAAACGTAAAGAAAAATTGTATATTTTTAATGTTCCATTTGAAGATACACATTATTATAAACATCTTACTACAATAGTTGAACTTCAAAGCAAATTTAATATTATAAATGGTAATAGAGAACACGAAACTCCGCTGTATATAATATTGAATAATAATAAATTTTATTTTATGGAGAAGGCAATTGAATTAAATCCATTTAATAGCGAACACTTTATTTGGATTGATTTTGGTATAAATCATGTTGCAAAAAATCCTGAAAAAATTAATGAATGGTTTTTATTTATTCCAGACAAAATTAAACAACTTTGTATTAATCCATATATTGAAAATATCGATAACAAAACAATGTTTAAATATATTTATCATCATATTGCAGGTGGTTTATTTTCAGGATCAAAAGAAAATTTATTGAAATATTGTAATCTATTTAAAGAAAAAACCGAACAAATATATTCAGAGGAATGGTATCAGATAGATGAGGCTGTTATGACAATGGTTCAGAGAGAAAATCCAGACTTATTTGATTTATATTATGGTGATTATCAAGGAATTATTTCAAATTACATATCACCAATACATAATATAGATTTGATTTTAAGAGGGTCTCAAAAATGCATCGACAGTAATAAAACAAAAATAGCATTTGATATTCTGTGTTATTGCAATAATTACTTCAATCAAAACAAGAGTGACCCAAATGTTTTACACTTTATTCAACAGCATATAATAGTTGATTATTATAATAATGATAAAAAACTATTATTAAATGTAATAGATTTAATAAATTATTTACAGTATCAAAGTGGTAATACTATAAAAGATTTTTTTAAAATAAACGCTACAAATCTAAGTTATTATATGAATAGGGATTTAATAAACCTTTAATTATATTTTACGATTGAATCTATATAATTTTTATCGTAAACTGCAATACGTGTTGTTCTATCCCATGTGCTATAATTCATAAGAACTCTATCATCTTCAACAATAATACTTAAACAATATTCAATTGGTTCTCCTTCAAATTTAAACGGAGCTGAGTATCTAAGTAAATTCATTTCAGAATCAAATATAGATATAATATGATAATAATGTCTTGGTTGTTCATATGAAACTATGTGTCCAACAAACCATATTTCAGTTTCTTCAATATCAATTTTAATGTTACCATTAGATATTTCATCTATTTTTTTTGTATAACTAAACCCACAAGTTGAACCACGCACCTTTGAAAATATTTTTGGCATATTTTTTATTTCGGAGACAGTAATAGTATTATTCTCATTTAATTTGCAAATTTTCAATGGATGCCAATTATATATAATACAATTTTCATTCTTGTAATCTGCAAATACCCAATTTTTTTCACAACTACTATTATTAAAAGTTTGTTTTAATTCATTGGCAATAAGTTTTTTAGATTCTAAGTCATAATTTCCTGAAACTATTCCAATAGTATTATTCTGTTGATATCCCGTTCCTATATAGATTAGTTTGTCTTTATATTTATCATAAAATATTCTAACATCTTCTATCCCAATATAACGTCTGCCATCAAAATCAAGTTCAAACCAATCTTCTTTAACAACCTTAAAATCATTATTAAGTTCCACAAATTTGTTTACTGTAATTATATGTTTATCGCAGTTTAAATAATTACCATTTTGATTAATTAAATAATTAACATACCTTACATTTAATTTATAACCATTTTTATCATTATTTGGAATTAAACAACTTGATGAAGAAGTAAGAACAACATTCTCATTATTTATTTCAGAGACAATTGAGTTGTCTAAAATATATTTTGATTTAAGTTGTAAAATATGCTTGTAAAATTTTATATTTGATAATAAATTGTCTCTTTCACCCTCATTATTATTATAGTTAAGAACTGTTATGACCTCATCATTAATCAATTTAACACCATTATATGCGGCAATAATTGTATATTCATAAAATAATTTAAATTTGTATACGTCATTATGTAAAAATAAATAATGGTCTCTATTTCTATTTTTATCAAGATACTCTTTACACATATTAAAAATTGTAAAAGCCATTTTATTTTTGCCATTAACTCTATAATAATTCATTAATTCATATAATCCTTCTAGACGCTCTGGATAGAAATTATAACCTTCCATCCAATTCCATAATGCATCTGCCATTTTTTGCTGTTTCATATAGCATAATCCAATTCTATAATAACTATACCAAATTTCTTCCTTCCATCCACCAATTTGAATTCGTTTATTATAAATATCAATTGCTTCATTAAATCGACCTAAGTCGTGATAACTATTGGCTAGATAAAAATGATACCTTCCATTGTTAGGTTCTTCTTTAATTCCATCAGTTAAAAGTTTAACATCTCGTTCAAATTTGTCATTTTTACACCCACCATCACCAATATCCTTAATAAAAATAATATCTTTATCAATTGTTGCGAGAGTTGCACTTCCTGGTTTATCTAGATATTCGTGTGTTACTCCAATATATTTAAATTTACCATCATTTTTTATAATTCGCATATTTTGATAATAAAATGAATCATTTCCTTGAATAAGATTAAAACTATCAGCAGTTTTAAGTAAATTTTTATCAAATAATTTTACTTCTAAAATCATATCAGCATCAAGTAAAATAACAAAATCGGACATTCCAATACAAGATTGTAATGCAAAATTTCTATTATGACAAAAATTTTTAAATGGTTCCTGAACTACTTTTCCAGCTATATTTTTATTTTTGAAATAATTTTCAATAATTTCAATTGTATTATCTGTAGAACCAGTATCACAAATACAATAACAATCTATTATTGAAATAACAGAATCAAATAATCTAGTTATAATTTTACTTTCATTTTTGACAATCATATTTAAACATAATGTAGGTTTCTGAGACTCACTTAGTATTAATTCCATAATAATTAAAATAAATAAGTATTTAAATTAAAATATATCTTATAAATATATAAAATGGCATTTACGAGATTTAAATATGATGATTGTAGAACAAAAAAAGCATTACAACAAGCAACAGACCCTGGTAGATGGATTTTAAATGTTCCAGGTAATGGTGCAAATCCTTGTTATATGGAAGACCCGCAAATTATTATTCAAAAATGGGGAGCAAATTTAAGAACAAATACAATAAATTTAGAAAGCGAATTAAGAGGTGTAAATAGACATTTAAGTAGAGATTGTTTAGGAAAAGATAATTACCAAAATTATAATGTTTCGAATCAAGCAATTCAATATCCTACATGTGTAAATTTAACTACGGAACAATCACGTGCTACAAATCCTGCATGGTGGTATAGAGATTTAGAACAAAATAATTATGATTATCCTCCATTAAATCCACAGGTAAATGTCTGTCTTCCATTTCAAAATAATTTAAGCACAAGAATTTTAGAGAAAGATTACTTCACTCCAAAGAGAGATTGTGTATTAAACGAAACAAAACAAATGTTACCATCAAGTTATAATTTAATTAGAGGTGGATATGTAGGGGGTCCTAACACCTGTCAACAAACAAATTCTTGTCAAAATGTTCTATAAATTTAAGATTATTATATATGAATTAAAATATAATACTCTATATATATAAATATGGAAATAGCAGTCCCATTAATAGCATTAGGTGGTATGTATGTAATATCAAATCAAAAAAACGAAGATTGCACTAAAAAAGAAATTAGAAAGTTAACCCAAGAAAATTTTGTAAATATGGGAACGAGAACCAATTTAGCTACAAGAGAAAGCGAGAGATTTGGTAATTATTTACCAAACACAAATCCTCCTCCTCAAAATTTTCCTGTTTCCAATATAAATCAATTGGTCGATACTGTTCAACGATATCCTAATCCAAACTCTGCAACTGATAAATATTTTAATCAAAACTTATACGAACAAAAAGAGCGACAAGGTGTAGCTGTTGGAAAAAATCCACAAGATATTTTCTCTCTAACTGGAAATTATTTAAGTTCAGACCAATTTAAGCATAATAATATGATTCCATTTAATGGTGGAAAAGTAAAGGGTCGTACATATGATATGAATATTACTGAATCTGTTTTAGACAATATGATCGGTTCAGGGTCACAAACTATCAAAAAAATCGAGCAAGCGCCTCTTTTTAAACCAGAGGAAAATATGCAGTGGGCTTATGGTATGCCTAATCAAAGTGATTTTTATCAATCACGTGTTGTTCCTGGTATGAAGAATAACAATGTAAAACCTTTCGATACTATAATGGTTGGCCCTGGTTTAGATCAAGGTTATGGTTTCAATGGTTCAAATGGTTATAATTCAGGTATGGAGGCAAGAGATAAATGGTTGCCGAAAACTGTTGACCAATTACGTGTCGATACTAATCCTAAATTGGAATACGAATTATTAGGTCATGAAGGTCCAGCTGATTCATTTATTAAAACTGCTGCCACAACACAGATGTTGGGTCGTGTTGAAAAACAACGCCCAGATACTTTTTTCATTAATACTCAAGACAGATGGTTAACAACTACTGGTGCTTCTAAGGGTGAAACATTGAGACCAATTCAAGAGATGGGTATTGTAAGAAGAAATGATATTCCAATCGATTATATGGGTCCAGCTGGAGCGATAGATGTAAAGGCTGCAACTGCTCCACAAAATTATGAACCTGCAAAACGTCCTGAAGTTCTTGGAGGAATGGTCAATCATTCACGCGCCGTAGGTAGAGGAGACCATACAGACAAAGATGCTTTCTTAAAAAGTCACACCAATTATGAGAATCATCGTTCGACCGTTAAACAACCCGAGACTATTAGAAGTGGATTTAGTGGTGCAATTGGTGCTGTTATAGCTCCGATTATGGATATTCTTAGACCAACTAGAAAAGATGAGACCATTAATAGCGTCAGAATTTATGGTGATGTAGGTACCGCAGTTCCTAAGAGTTATGTCTACAATCCTCAAGATACTACTCCTACAACCATCAAGGAAACTAACTTACATACAGTTGATTTCAATATCAATAATCAAAAAGAAGGTATTTATGTCAATAATTATACTTCCCCAGATTTAACTCAAAGAGATACCACAAGTTCTGAATATTTTACTGCAGCAGGTGGTTATGCTACTGGATACGGTGATATGAATTATGACGCAGCTTATAGACAACATAATAATGATATTAAATCTCAAACTATTTATAATAGACCTAACCAAGGAGGAACACAAATATTTAACCAGCAAATGAACATACATTGCAAAGATGATTGTGACAGATTTTCAGGAAGAGTTAATCCAGCATATTCAAGAATATCTGGGTTACCACCTTCTACTCAAACTTATGGTGCCATTCATGCTCCACAATATTATAATGAATGCGCTGGATGCGATAGAATAAATCCTGATATATTAACAGCATTTAAAGATAATCCTTATACTCATTCATTGACTAGCTCTGTTTAAAATAATAATATTAATGTAATAATTATTATTTTATTTATTTAAGTTCTTTGTAACATTACGTTTTAAGAAGTATTTTGATTTTTTTCTGGTATTCTTGTTCTTTTTATTAAATCTTCTCTTTTTAGTAAATCGTTGTTTAATTAATATTTGTTTCCTTTTGTGGGTTCTTTTTCTATTCTTGCCACCACTTCCTCCGTTTGGTAAGCCTGTATTTTCTGGATCCTGTCCTTGTAATCTTCGTGATTTTCTTGTTCCTGTATTTAATTCAGGATTATCTTTCATAAATTTCTTTTCAATTGCTTGACGCACATTAATAAATTTTCTTATTTCTTTTCTGTGACAATTTTTTTGTTTAGCTATTTCAGAACCAGCATTTCCTAAACAAGTTTCAGTTTTTTTTTTAATAGCTTTTTTTGCCTCTATAAATTTAGGGTTTAAATTCATAACTATTGTTTTTCCTTTATCTGTTTTTTGTAAAAGATCACCAGCGCAATATTGGTCTTTGAAATTTTGTACACCATCAGGCCCAAGTATCATTTTACGGAGAGCAATATATTCTTGCATAGAGAGAATTCCTGGAATTTGTTTACACATTTTTTCTCCTAATTTCTTTTGTGTTAAATCATCATTATTACTTGGATCTGAAGCAACGCAATTTATTATTTCTTGCATGTCAGTTATTCCGTCAAATTCTGGTTTAGCTTTATCTGAAGATTTGTTTAAAACTTCTATAAATTCTTTAAACAATGTTTTTTGTTGAAATAATAAATACCATTGTTGAACATCAGGACTCGGAAATGAAGAAAACACGGGAGACATGCTGTTGTATGCTTTTGATACCAAAGTAACATTAGTTAAATCTAAAGGTTTAACATTATCAGCATCATCGCCATCATCACCATCATCAGCATAGGGGATTGCACCAAATGCACCAAAAACATGTGAGGGGGCATCATCATCAGCATCATCGCCATCATCACCATCATCAGCATAGGGGGTTGCACCAAATGCACCAGTAGTTTTTTCTAAACCAGTGTAACAAATTACTTGGTAAATAACTTTAATAGGCAATTTCCAACGTATATTATAATCATTATTAAATTCTTCTTTCAAGCTAACATTATAATTTTTTTCAGTATATGTTCTTAAAACTCTACCACATAATTGGTCATAATCACCATATGTATTAGGAACTTCCAATAAAAATATTCCTGGATTAAATTTAAAATCTATACCTTCAGTCATTGCATTATGAAGTAAAACACATAGAGGTTGCTCTTTATCGTATTTTTTGTTATCTTTAATATTTTTTGTTTTAACATCTGTTAAAATTTTTTGAAATTTAGTTTCAATATTTTGATATTTTTCACTTGGATCATCCATAAATTTATCTGTCATTTTCACAGGCATATATGATTTATTTTTACTAGCTTCTAAACGTTCTTTACTATCTAAATCATGGACCAATATATAATTAAAACCTAAACTTTTTAAAAATCCGGCAAATAAACCTAAACCTAAACTATCACTTGTGCTATAAACAATTGGTAAATAATTATATGTAGCAGAAGCATCTTTTATTACATATGGAACTAAATTTTCAATATTATATTTTTCTTCTTCTGAAAGATCCTCATTTACAAACTTAAAATTTGGCTTTAGTTTATTGGCCGTATCAGTAAAATGGGGTTGTGACACTATGTAATTATCAGATTCATATTCATTATCATAAGCTTTCATGTATCCTGTTCTCATAAATAATAAGTTTGCAAGTATATTGTTAAATTTAGAACAATTAAACGTCAATGCTGGTAATTCTTCATCTTTAATAGGTGTGTCTGGATTTCCAGGTTGTCCAAATTGTACATATTCATATTTACCTAATGTCATGTTATAATTACACCCATATCTTAAAATATCAACCGAATAATTACCAACTATTTTTGAAGCTGATTCGATATCAAAAGTACCACGAAATATTTTATTCTGTGTATATTGATTAAAAGTAGTTGAACCAAATTTTGTATAAAAATTTAGTTGGTCGGTTTTATATCTTAATTTAATAAAACATTCAATTTTTTTTGGATAATTTGATTTTTGAGGAGTATTTTTTACATCTTGATAAAACTCTGCTGTCTCTTTTAAATAATTATCCGCGATTTTTTGACTATTTCCTTGTAAATTTGCTTGATTTTTTGCAATAGCTTCTAACCCATTTATATTATATACCGTATCATATGTTTCTTTAACTAACCCATTTTGAATAGTTGAATCGGATAATGATATATATTTTTTTACATCTTTTGAAAACTTTTCTATATCAAACGGCATTCCTATACCAAATAAAGTATTTATATTTTGACATATTGTATAAGTTGGGTTTAAAGAACTTTTTAAAATACTATCTTCAAATCCAAGAGGTATTCCTGTGGTATCAGTAAATATTTTTTGTCCAGGTTTACTAGCTATTCCACTAGTTATTAAACTCATTAACGCCCCCAATTGACCACCCACCATATTTTTTTTATGTTTTTTACTCCCTCCTAAAATTTCCTGTTGAAATACAATTTTAGGAATTAAATTGCTTAAAAAAGTTATTGAACTTTTTAATAAAGCACTCAAATTATATGTGCCAGCATTAAGTAGTATATTAAACATCTCTTGAATAGAATTTCTGTTGGCAACAAATATACTTGATAAAAGCTTAATTCTATTAATATCTATTTTATTATTAACCATTATGATATTACTATAAATTGAAAGGTATAACTTTACAATTTGAAGAAAATTTTCATTGCTTATACCTGCTAAATATAATGCTTGGTTAATATTATTCTGTTCACTTATTTGTTGTATTAATGGCGACTGAATAATTTGATTAAAATTTTTTGTTTGTAAATAATTTTGTATTTGTAAATTTGTATAGTCTAGAAGTTTATTTTCCGGCATATTTACAATTTTATCAGGTGGCTCGCCTCCAAATTTTTGCACAGCACTTAAAAGTCCTGTTATAACTACGCCCGCTATCGTCGAACCTGTAGCATCTAAACCAATTTGAGTCAGTAAACTTTTCCCCAGTGCACCAACCGCAAAATTTATTAAAGCTGTGGTCGACGTTTGAATAAAATATTTTAATTCAGCACGTGTAGCTATCTTCTGCCCCATAACTCCAAGAACTGAATATTTTTCACCATTTATATCCTCATATGTTTCGTTATTAGAAATAAATGCCATCAATACCTTTATATCATTTATTGACTTATTTAAAGGAGTTCCTGTCATAGCTATAAATTTTTCACAACTACCCATTAGACCACCATTAAGTGATCCTGTATTTAATAAAAAACTTTTACACAATGTAATTGTTGGTTGTCCATTCGCAGGTCTCAATAACCTATGAACTTCATCAAAAATTACAACTGAACCACTTATAAAATCATAAAAATTTTTATAAATTCCCGGTTTAGTAACAAATTGATTTATATTCTTATATAAAACCTCAAAAATTTCATATTTATTATCTAGATAAGTAAATGAATAACCTGTATTAACATTCAACGCTTTTGAATTTTCTCCGCACATATTATTATTACAACTGTCTATTTTTTTTATACCTCCAATTCCATTTATAGCAGTTCGTAATTCTTTAATAAAATTATCAAATAGTCCAGTTGGTAATACAACTACAATTTTTAATGGAGAATTTGATTGAGATTCTGGTTTTACTTGTGATAAAATAGTTAAAGCTATATTTAGTGATGTAAGAGTTTTTCCAGAACCAACATTATGCAATAATAACATTCCTTTATTTTTATTACAATATTGAGTAAATCTATGGTATGCTAAATCTTGTCTTGGTAGTAGTAAATTTCCTGAAAAATTTTGATATATTAATTCAGCATTTGGTAATGTAGTATCTGCTACAGGCTGAGCGTTAGTTGCTTCAATTGTTTGTCTACTTGTACTGTCTGACATATATATATATACTTAAAATAATATAATGATTAAAATTTAAAATTCATTTATAAAAACCACTTAAAATATAAAATATAAATTATTATAACTAGTAAGATGAATATTTATCCAAAATGCACCACTTCTTTTATGGAATTAGTACACTCACAAAAAAGATTAACAAATTTATATGTTAATAAAATTATTAAAGTAAGACCATTTGATGTAACATTGAGGGATGGTTTACAAGCATTGACTCGTACAGAACAGGAAAATTTCGATATTAATGCCAAAAAACAAATTTACGGTGAAATTATAAATAAATATAATCCCAGAAATTTAGAAATTGGTTCATGTGTCAATAAAAAGGTATTACCTATATTTAATGATACAGAAGAGCTGTTTAATTATGTTAATATGAATAATAAATCAAAAAAACATTATGTATTAATTCCTAATCAAGAACATCTCATAAATGCTGTAAATTTTGGTGTCAGAAATTTCTCTTTCATTACGTCGGTTTCAAATAGTTTCCAACATAAAAATACAAGAATGACTCTAAATCAAACTTATTCTAATTTAATTATTATGATGAAATATTTGGATAATTTACAAGGAGAAAATTTAAATGTAAAATTGTATGTTTCTTGCATTAATGAATGTCCAATTGATGGTAAAATTCACACACATAATATTGTAAGCGAATTATTCTCTCTAAGCTTGTTGAAATTTAATAAAATTTGTTTATCAGATACTTGCGGTTCTTTAACAAATGATGAATTTGTTGATATTATTGAGGATACTAAAAAAGTTGGCATTGATACAAAAAAATTTTCATTGCATTTACATGTTAAACCAGAGAGGGAAGATGAAGTTGAAAAAATATTTCATACAGCTCTAGATTATGGAATAGATGAGTTTGATGTTTCTGATTTAAAAACAGGAGGTTGTTCAGTTACAATGGATAAAAATAGACTAGCTCCCAATTTAAGTTATGAACAATATTATAAATTTTTGACAACTTATTTGATGAAATAATTCTCTTATATATATATAATGAATACAAATTCTGATACAGGATATACTAGTAATTGGGGTAATGAATATAAATGGATAAACTATGATGAAATAGGTAAAACTCAAGCAAATTCAACTATAACTTCTGCACCAGAAGAAACAGCATGTAATGGTATTTGCAGAAAAAACAAAACCCAAAAAGGTTATTTATGTGATGAAGTTAAAAATCCATCCGCATTTTCAATACATAGACAAAAATGGTGTCGTATTAATAATGTAGACGTCAAAAACTATGAAAAATATTTAGGTAAACCAAATACCCAAATGAGTATTTATGGTAATTATTTTTGGGACAATATTACGGAGGAAAATAAGCCACAGAGTATGTGTATATTAGATAAAAAAATTAATTATTCAAAATGCTCATTTGAAGGAACCTATAAATATTATTTAGCTGGGTTGTTAGTTCAATGTTGCACAATAAATGTAAATGAAGTAATGATTAATTTATATAATAAAGCATTAGGTGAAGGATTAAGAACTGTGGCGAAAGGAACCGCTGCAACAGCAACTGCAGCAACAACGGCAGCATCAATGGTAGCTTACATGGGAAGAAAACACTTATCTCAAACCATTGAATTAACAAATAAAAATAATAGTGAAATATTATTATATTTAATAGATGAATTAAAAAATTTAATAGAAAGTGAACAAGTGACTAAAGGTGAAGTATCACAATATACATTAAATCAAAATATATCAAGTCTTGAAAATAAAATAAGAGAAATAAATGCTAGTGACGAAGTCGGATATGGTAAATTAATTAAAGAATTATTTAGATCTTGTTCTAATATAACTAACACAAATGAGCGATACAATTCAACATTAGGACCAACATCATTAATGGATTTTTTTATTAATAAAATACCAGATAAATATGCAATGCAAGTAATAAGAGGTGCTAATTTTGAAATTGAAGATGGTGGAGCGCTTTATCAATGGGCAAAAAAAAATATAAAGGGTGCATATGCTAGAATTTCAAGCCATGCATCAAGCGAAGACCAATATGGGTTTACTGATATGTTTGTAGATAGCTATTTGCACATGGTATGTGGTGTTGATAATAAAGACGGTAAAATTTTGTCATGGTGTCAATTTGAAGGTGCACCAATGATTGCTGGTTTATCAACAGCAGAAGTTTTTTTAAGGATGGTTCATGGTTTCAATCTTGATAAAGAGGCATTACAACAATACATAGACCACGCTGTTGATGCGGGTTATTATGCATATTCAGCGTTGTTAGCTCGTGCTGTTGGAGAAAAACCTTTAAATTTAGCGATTGGTTCGTCAGAACACACTGACGATAACCGTCTTATTTTTACAGAAAAATTAGATTTGGATGGGTTTGTACCTGAAGAAATGAAAGGAATTAAAACATCAGAATTTTCACAATTTTTTAGAACACTTGCAAGTAAATTAGGATATAATTTTGAATACATTCAAAATAATTTTACATATGAATTAGGCATTCATGATGATTTATCTGCAAAATATAATTTAACTCAAAATGTTCAAACAATAACTCCATATGAACGCGAACAACAACAATTTATTAATTCTCCACATAGTTTTAATAACGGTCTTGGTATAAGACCTATACCAAATATGACTACTCCAATAGCTTCTTCGCCATATATTCAATCTTCACTCGCAATTGCAAGAGGTGGTAAATATCACAAAAAATCAAAAAAGACCAAGAGAAAAGGTAGTAGAAAAATTGGTAGAAAAAGAAAAACATTGCGTCATAAAAAATAAAAATTATATTTAAATTAATACGTTCTATTTAAATATAAAAAGACTATATAAAATATAGTAACTTAAATGTCATTAAATATCCATCAATCTATAAAAGAAAAATTAAATTACTTTCATGAAATACACAAAATTCCAAATATCATATTTCATGGACCGTCTGGAAGTGGAAAACGTTCCCTTGTAAATGAATTCATAAATAAAATTTATGACAATGACAGAGAGAAAATAAAGTCATTTGTTATGTATGTAAATTGTTCACATGGTAAAGGTATTAAATTTATTAGAGAAGAATTAAAATTTTTTGCAAAAACACATATTAACTCAAATGGTGGGAATACTTTTAAAAGTATTATACTATTAAATGCAGATAAATTAACTATGGATGCACAGTCTGCACTTAGAAGATGTATTGAGTTATTTAGTCATAATACACGTTTTTTTATTGTAGCTGAAGATAAATATAATTTGATGAAGCCAATTTTATCAAGATTTTGTGAGATATATGTTCCTGAACCAGTTCTTAATGGTCAAATAATTAATTTGTATAGATACAATTTAAATGAAGTATTTAAAATAAAAGAAATAAAAATTCAAAAAAATTTGGCATTGACAAAAGAATTATCAAAAATTAATAAAAATATAACATTAGAAGATTTAATGAACTTATGTACAAAATTATATGAAAAAGGTTATAGCGCTTTAGATGTATTGTCATTGTTAGAAAATCCATATTTTTTGAAGGCAAATATATCAGAAGAAAAACGATACGAACTGCTGATTTGTTTTAATCGTGTTAGGAGAGAATTTAGAAATGAAAAATTATTGTTTTTGTTTATTTTAAATTATATTTTTTTAAGTTCAGAATTATGTTTAGAAAATATAAGTTTTATGTAAATGGACGATTTCAATGTTAGTGCGCTTCACGAGTCTAAAAATGAATGGGGGTCCAGATTGGTTACCTTATTAACACCTTTAGTTATAGATGGGTATAAATCTATTCTTGAAGAATCGGTTAAACTTTGCAAAGATAATAATGAAATGGATAAATATCTTATGACATTTCAAAATTTAATCTCTCGAATTCCGAAATGGAATCAACAAATTGTTGAGAATGAAAAAAAAAGAATTTGTGAAAAATCAGGATGCAATTATTTAGAAGATTTAGTAACATGTGTTCATATTATTCAGCTTAAAATTTTAACTGCAATGCGCGTCGGACAAAAACAAAAAAAGATTGACATCAATATACCTAAATTGGATGATTTTATCCATAAAGTATACATTAATGTAGCTAGAAAAGTATATAAAAATGTGTATTTGTTTGAATTAAATATCCAACCATTACAAGTTCAAAAGAATTATAGAGAGTTGGAAATTATTGTTCAAGAATGTATTTTAAATACTTTGAGAGAAAGCATTCCAGTTGAAGCTATTTTAAAGGCTTATATGGATGAATCTGTTGAAGAAGATGTTATTGAAGAGGTAAAGGAGGAAATAACACATGAGCCAATAAAATCACCAGCTAATTCTCAAGTTGTGGCTGAAGGTATTCCTGCACAACCAGTACAAAAAGGTATAAGTTTTAATGATATAGATTATGTACAAACTGACAATGGAATATCTCAAATACCTGCTCCAAAAAATATCGAACGTTTAGAAGAGATTAGTACGATGAGATATGAACAAAGAAAACGCGAACAAGAAGAAGACGATGACAACGTTAAATTACATATTTCCGACCAACCATTTAGTTTGGATAATTTAGATGTGCATAATATTGAGGAGCCAAAGTTGGACTTATTGCCAGATTTATTGATTGATGAAATTGAGGTTTTAGAATAAAATGCGTAAAATATATTCTAAGAATGTTCTTATATATTTTAAATTAATGGCAAGTATATTTGTAGTAGCAGGTGTGATTGCGGTCACATTTTTCTTGGCAAAATTCTTAGAAATGAGATATATTGAAAAAGAAAGTAAGCCATTAAAATTACTGATTAGAGATGCTCTGATAGTTTATTTTAGTGTGATAGTAGCTAATTTTGTTATGGAACAATTGAATACGGTAATGGAAAGCAGTGGTGGAGGTAAAAAAGTAACGCCAGTTTTTACAGACAATCCTACGTTTTAAAATAATATATTGATTAATATTAAATGACAGGATATTTATTATTAATATTACTAACGCATTTTGTTAGTGCGTTAAATCTTAGGTCGTCGACTTGTTTTTGCACCACAGTTCCTTGTCCCATATCAGGAACAAACTATCTAACAATTGGTGGTGGTGGAACTGGGTATTATGATTATTCTCTCCATAATAATATACCAGTTGTAACATCAGCACGCGTTCGTATTGCAATTAATAATATGGATAAGGGAACTGATACTACAACATGTACACAAAACTATGCTCGTTCTTTAGATGATGATGGGGTTCAAGATTGCGATGCAGGCCACATATTAGCTAACAGATTAGGTGGTCCAGGTAATCAACCAATTAACATATTCCCACAGGATTCCAGTATTAATCGTGGTGCTTATGCCCAATTTGAAGACGGTATTTATACGTGTATTACTTCTAAGGGAACTGAATATGCGGACTTATCGTGGTCATTTTCATATGCATCAACAACAAAAACGAAACCAAATAGTATAAAATATGATGTTAAATATACAGGTGGTTCGTGTACATCATCAAGTAAAACATTTACAAATTAACGCCCAGACCAGACTTTAACTACAGGTGCTGGTATAGTGCCTTTTTTTAAGCTGACCATATATTCATCATAACTATAACCCCAAGTTTGATATTTCATAATGTCACCAAATAAGGATTTCTGGCGTATTATATTTTGATATTCTGTGAAAAATATGCAACCAAATATTCTCTCTAGACAGCATCTATCAATTCTACAATGAACTGCTGATAATAATTGTGTTATACCATATTTCTTTTCTATTCTTTCTAAAAAATCCAAATTTATATAAGACTGAACACCAAAGCAACCATACCATTTATCGTGAGGCATACTCATAATAGAATCATTTGACAGTTTGCTATCAAGAGCTTGATAGTTTTTCAAATGTCTCATTATTCTTTTTCTATTTTCAACATCCTCTTTATCTGGATAAAAGAACCATAAAGGTAATACACTCATACCATTTAATTTCTCAAATGATATTCGCTTATGGAAAAATACACTATCATGAATTATTACAGCATTTTTAAAAAACTTATGTTTTAAGAAATAATAGTATGGAAGTAGCTCACCTCTTCCTTGAAACTCAGATTGAATTATTTCTATATTTTTGTATTCAAATTCGGCCTTTACATAATCATAATTACTATTATCATCTATAATTACAATTTTTCTATAAGGATATAGAGTTCTTAATAGTTTTACACAGTGATTCCAATAATTATTTGTTTTAGCAGAGTTTACATGCCTAGTTATAATAAATCCATATAAATTACTCATAATATATATAAATATTATCTATTATGAATTAACTACCAAAAATTTAATTTTAAATATGTGAAGGAATTTTATCAATATCAATTACTTCATCTATATTCTTAATATCTCCGCTATTAAATTTTGAAAATGCATCAAATTCGGCACGCTCTAATTGTGCTTGCGGGGTATGATAATGAACACATCTAGCTATCATTTTATATAACTTAAATTCAGGATATCTCTCTACACCATTATTCTTATAAAGCATATTAATACCTTTATCATCTAGACACCATTCAAATACAAGACGTTTAATCGGATCCGTTATTTTACTCAAATCTTTCATCTCTTCAAAATCATCTATAATATAATCAAAAATAGAACAAGCTAAACGACATAAATCAAAACTGGGGTTTGGTTCTAATCTAGGCTTCTTCTCATTAAAGTATGGTTCAGTATTATATTGAGTAGCGGCATCACCTCCAGTTTGAAAACTATCACTACAGAACAATTTACCATCAAATTTAAAAATGCTT
>Ga0129333_10001940_pt1 | contig 19012 bp, 26 predicted proteins | sample CPB6_08_DNA_FD_94474 | JGI IMG/M metagenome (GOLD analysis project Ga0129333, IMG submission 94474) | Freshwater to marine salinity gradient microbial communities from Chesapeake Bay, USA - CPBay_Sum_0.6_0.8_DNA | ecosystem: Environmental > Aquatic > Marine > Coastal | place: USA: Chesapeake... | reverse complement strand
CTAGTCCTCCTGTCTTGTGGGTGTTGTGTGAAGCCTGGTCATGCACGCTGAAACAGCCAGCTTGGCGGGCCGGGCGGCACGGGGTAGCCGAGCTCCTCTGAGAAGCGCTTGCCGCGGCCGATCAAGCGCCAGCCATGCAGCTCTGCCCCGATCGGCTGCTGGCGGGCCCAGTAGCTGACCATCTGGCGGCTCATGTTGAGCCGGCGCGCCAGCTCCGGACCGGTGAGGATCTCGGTTGCTGCTGGCGTGTTGGGTGCGGCGCTCACCAGCTGAGCCGGCTGGTGACAGGGCAGGGGCTGAGTGGAAGGGCCAGGCAGCTCCAGCCGGGCATGGTGATCGATCAGCCACTGCATGAAATGCGTGGCCAGGGGCCTGGCAAAGCGCATCGAGCGGCGCCGCTGCGCGAAGGGCACATCGGCCAGGCCGGCATCGACGGTGTCGACGTAGTCGTCCACCAGGCGGCACCAGTGGGCGGGCGCGGTGAGCACCGTGGTGGGCTCCGGCCTGGCGATCGGCTGGGCAGCGGGCTGAACGTCCCGCACTTGGGACTGTTGGCCGGCCGCGGCCTCAAGGAACCAGTCATCCATCCAGACCGCAAAGGCCGGGCTGATCCAGCGGGCAAGGTCAACTGCGATCCCCGGGTGGACCCAGGTGCCCTGCAGATGCGGCGGGCCGCCTTGAATGGTCTGGACCAGGCCGTCATTTCCCGTGGCCGGGATTCCGGCAACGGCTGCCCGGGCTGCGATGTAGGCCTGGGTGCGATCGTTCGATGCGTAGTGGTTCCAGCGCTTGCCATTGGCCTTGCACATGGCGGTGGCGTTCACGTAGCCATCGCTGGGCCGGCGCTGGATCTCCACGCCGTTCCAGATGCGGCAATCCATCCCCAGGGGGGAGAGGGAGCTGTTCATGGTGTGTTCCCGCTCAAGGCGGGCGGTCTGGTCGCCTGCTGTCGCCAACAGGTCGATGCAGCATAAGCACAGCGACTGCGCTGCGGTCAAGAGGGTGCCGGGCCTCCGATGGGGTTACAGGGGGCGCCAGACAACACCCCCACCCCTGCGCTGCTTCCCCTCACGGGTGTTGTATCCGCGCCGACCCGGCTGCAGGAGGCTACGACCCGTCGACGGATCAACCGTGGACGGGAAAGCTCACTCCTCCATCAGGGCCGGAAGCCCATACGGGCCAGGCACTCTGGAATGGTCTCTTCTCCGTAACGAGCGCGGCGCTCTTGCAGGCCGGCCACGGTGGAGGCGGGCAGGCCGGCAAAGCCCTGATTGGTGATGCACTCCTTCTGGGCTGCTTCGTTGGTCTGGTGGCGCTGCCATGCAGTGAAGGCCCAGATCCCGCCGGCGGCGATCACGACACCTGCTGCCGCGCCGACCAAGGCTTTGAGGATGGTGTTGCTCATGGTGGTTCAGGGAGAGGGTGGGACGAGCATCGCAGCAGCCCTGTAGGGGCACCAGGCCGCTGCGATGCGGTGTTGTCAGGCCAGGGCCAGGTAGGCCTCGAGGGACTGGCGCCGCTGGGCGATCCAGTCGGCCAGGAAGGCCCGGGCCGCCGCGGCCAGCACCTCGAGCTCCTGCACCAGCGGTAGGGCCTTCAGGGCCTGGGCAGTGGACCGGGGGGCCGTGGGCACCAGCAGGGCGGCATAGGCCTTGCCGATGCGCTCGGAGAGGCCAGGCAGGCCATCCCATGCGCGGCGGGTGGCCTGGCCGGCCAGCAGGGTGAGCACCACCAGGATCTTCAGGCCGTGAATCACGATCGCGGCCACCTCGGCCCAGTCGATCTGATCGTTCAGCCAGCGAAGGTGGCGCACCAGAGTGCCGGCCATGCGGCCCAGATCACCGGCGGTGGGGGTATGCAGTTTCTGCATTTTCTGTCTCCAAAGGGATCGGCGGCCAGACCATCGCTTCCAGGTCATGGCTGCCACGGCTTCCCGTGATGGGGCCAGAAATGACTCATGCCCCCGAAGGGGCTGCCCTCAGAACCACTCCTCGAGCTCGGCAGTGGCGTCAGCCATGCCGGCGTCGATCGTGTCGGCCAGCTGTCGCATCTCTGCGGCCAGGGCCAAGCCCCGATCGATGGAGCGGCCATACGCCTCCATGGCCTCATCCAGCTGTTGGATGAGCTCCTCGGTGGCGAGGGCGGCGGTGGTGTCGGTCATCGGTTTCTCCGGTGATGGATGAGCCCCCAGGCGGGACTCAGAAGTGCCTGGGTTGAGGCCACCTCCGGGACCGGGGCCGACGCCCCGCGGACTATGCAGTTGTCAAGGTTCGGGGGCTTCCCCCACGCGCAGAATCCTACCATCCAAGAACCTGAACGGCGAGATCAGACCATCCCCACCCAGCTGGAGTCCAGGGGCCGCTGCACCGAGCCGGCATGGCAGGCCAGGGCCAGGGCCATCACGGCGTCGTCGTGCTGGCCGGCCGCGGCCTCCCGCTTCCCCTTGTCGGTCTGGCGGAAGACGCGCATCTCCTTGCCCAGGTAGCTGTTGGGCGGGATGGTGAGCTCCTGCTGCTCGAGCAACAGCACGATCCGATCCGTCATCAGGATCTTCGTGACGTTGCTGGTCGAGATCTCCTCCACCTGGGCCTCGGGCCGGAGGATGCAGAGGGCCTCGCCCACCGCGGCGCCGACGCCGTTCTTCTCGACGCAGATCAGTGAAGGCTGGTACTGGTCGAACAGGCGGGCGGCGTTGCGCAGCCCGTAGTCGCGGCTGCTCTGGTTCTCGTAGAAGCCGGCGACGACCTTCCAGGGGCTCGTAGACACGTCGACTACGACCACGGCGAAGTTGTCGTTGCCGCCGCCGTTGGGATCGATCCCCATGACGTAGCAGTGACCCCGCTTGGGGTTTTCCCAGCCGCCTGAGGCCTCGGCGAGCTCGATCAGCTCGTGGCTGAAGATCTCGAAGTCGCTGGCGGCAAAGTCGAGCTCGTACTCCTGCTGCCACTGCCGGAGGGTGAGCTGGCGGCGCCGGCGGGTCTTCTCAGCCCAGTCCGGGTCGGCCCCGTAGATCGGGTGCTCGCTGTAGTGGATCGCCATCTTGGCGAACTGCCGGTCGGGGCTGATCTGCAGCCGCGGCACCTTCGATGCCCCCATGGGGGTCGGGTCGACGATCTCCTCCCCGTGGTCCTCCTGCCAGTGGTCGCAGAAGGGGCCGCTGCGGCCGTTGGGGGTGGTGACCCAGACGTGGCGGGCCCGATCGCCCAGCATCGAGGTGGTCGGCAGGGCGCCGGTCTCGATGCCCTGGAGCTTGTCGATGAAGGCCGCCTCATCGAACAGGATGAAGCTGGCGGAGGGGATGCCCCGGGCGGCCCGCTCGGTCGGAGGGAGGAAGTGCAGCGAGCCGGCGCCCTCGAACACGATCTTGCGCATCGAGTCCTTGGAGAACTTCGGGCAGCGGTCCCGCAGGGTGGCGGCCTGGCCCTTGATCCGCGCCGCAAGCTCTGAGGCGTCGTCACCGGTCTTGGAGAACACCACCCCGGTCCAGGCCGGCTTCCGGATCGCCTGGCTGAGCATGTAGCTGATCACCGTTTCGCTCACGCCGGTCTGACGGCTCTTGAGCACGTAGGTGTTGGTGCAGCGGCGGATCGTCCGCACCAGGTCCCGCTGGTAGCCGTAGGGGTCGAAGGGGACGTACCGGCCGCCGGAGGCCACCAGGGTCTCGTGGGCGAAGTCGGGCCAGCGCTTCGGAAGGGTTTCCCAGGGCTTGAGCTTCCGCGAGCTGGATGGCACCAGAGGCTCATGTGAGTACCAATCCGCCAGGCTCGGGCCCGTGAAACCTCGCTGCTCCAGCTGGCGACCACGCAGCGCCATGGCTCAGAAGTCCTCCTCGGGGTCGTGCGCGTCGCTGCTGCTGCCCCCGCTGTAGGTGATCTCGGGAGCGTGCTTCACCCAGTATTGAGCGATCTGGGCATTGGCCTGGATCATGGCCATCGGGTTGCGCTGGCTGGCGGCCAGCCGAAAGGCCTGCTCAAAGCGCCCCAACGTGATCGCAGCAATGCGCTGTAGATCAAGCTGGCTCATCGCCGACACCATCGTGTCGTAGGCACCGGAAACAAGGCTCCGCGCCGCTTTCTCCCCCAGGCCCCACTCGTTCATGGCGTAGTCCCGCAGCTGCTGGTTGCCGTAACCACCGTTGATCAGCTGCACGATTTTCCTCATGCGGTATTCGCGCTCAGCCTTTGTGGTCCGGTTGAGAGATGACGTTCGAGGCTTCTTGTCAGGCACCTGTCAGGAACTGATCGAGGACGAACTGAAGCCGTTGCTCGGTCGTGCGGATCTTGGGCAATGCGGATGAGAGCTGCTGCAGGGTTCCAAGGAAGGTATCGAAGTCCTGCTGCTGCTCGAAACACAGCTTTACCTCCATTTTCCCCTGGCTGCCGCTGTTCTCATCATCTCCCCCTTCTTCCTGATTCAGCTCTCCCATCAGATCATCGAGCTCTGATTCGGTGAAGAAGCTGTCGAGGTTCAGATCCGGATCTTCGACGGCCAGGTCGGCCAGGGTGGCGGCATCCCACTCCGACAGGTCCGAAGCCCGGTTGTCGGCGATCGAGTAGCGGCGCTTCTGGCGCTCGGTGAAGTCGGTTCGCTGGACGGCCACCAGGGTGTTGCCGTCAGTTGGGACGACCAGCACCTTCTCGATGCCCATCGACGCAGCGGCCTCGATCGTGCCATTGCCGGCCAGGACCGTGCCGCCCTCGTCGATGACGATCGATCGGGCCGCGCCGAACTCCGACAGGCTGCCCTCGATCAGCGAGGCGGACCGCTCGGTGCGCTTTCGGGCATTGCGGGGATCGGGCCTCAATTCCGCCAAGGAGGCCAGGCGCGGCCGCGGCAGATCTCCCGAGACCGCAGTGCCCGCCTCGCTTCTGCTGCCCTTCTGCCGTGGGTTCATAACGAAAGCACTCCTCCGAGTAGTTTAGTTATGCACCCACGCAGTCCCGGCTGAGACAGGAGTGATTCACGACCCCCGGCTGGTGGTGGGCTACGCGCGGGTCTCGACTACCCAGGACGCCCAGGACGTGAGCATAGAAATGCAGGTCGCTGAGTTCGAGCGGCTTGGCGTCGACCGGGTGATCGCTGAACGGCGGAGCGCCTCAAAGGGACACCGGCCTGGCTGGTCAGAGCTGAGATTGCTGGTGGCTCAGGGCCGGGTGCGCCGGGTGTTGATGGCTGACCTGTCCCGACTGGCCCGGGATGGCAGCGACATGGAGTTCCTGGAGGAATGCGCCGCGGCCGGCACTGAGGTGCGCGACCTGTTCGGACAGGTCTGGGAGAACCAGACGATCAGCGGACTGCTCTCCAGCGGCGTCACCAGCCTGATGAACAGAGTCCAGGCCCGGATGATCGGCCTGAAGAGCTCTGACGGTCTGCGCCGGCGGCGAGAGGCAGGCTTCCTGGCTCGCGGCCGGCTGCCTTTCGGATACCGGGCGATCGACTGCCAGCCGGCGATGGATCCGGAGACCTGGGAACAGGCTCGCTGGCTGTTCGAGCAGTTGCTTGCCGACCAGATGGCCGTGTTTCAGACGGTTCGACGCCTACCTGAAGATTTCCCATGGAAGCCGACGCCGACTGGTCTGCTGAACTGGGTCCGCAATCCGATGCTTCGTGGAGGCGTCGGCCACGGGCGACAGGCCATCGGTGAGTGGGAGCGGGTGGAATGGAACAGGGCCCCGCGACTGATCAGCAACGAGGAGTACGACACCGCAATGAGGTTCCACCTTTTGCGACGCGAGACAAAGTCTCGGGAGCGGAAGGGGCCCAAGGCGCACCTGCTCACAAGCCTTCTGCAATGCGCCACCTGCGGTAAAAACATGGGCTGGAAGACCCAGAAGCGACCGACGCATGCAGCCCGCTATCAGTGCCGCACTGTGACCTGCAGCAACTACAGCAAGACGGTCAAGGAGGAGCTGATTCGTCGCGAGCTGGCGCGGGTGTTGGTCAAGCAGGCCAAGCGCATGGCCGAGACGGTCATGGAGGAGGGGCCGATGGAGATCCCGCCGGAAGAAGCGCGCATGCGTGAGCAGCTCCGGCAGCTGGAGGAGCTCGAAGCCCAGGGGGTTCCTGACCTACGGAAGGGCATCCTTGGGTTGAGGGATCAGATCGCGATGCGGCGCATGGAGCGGATCGTGGATCCCTGGCTGATGCCGGACTATCAGGAGCTCTTCTCAGACGAGGAGAGCTTCCTTCTGACCAGCGATGCCAACCTGAGGCCGGTGCTGCTGAGGTTCATCAAGCGGGTGGAATACAGAGCCGGCACCGGGTCGATCCGGGTGATTCTCCGCTGAACCGAAAACGAGGAGATCCTCGGGGCCAAGCGTGTTGTTGGCAATGCCTCGGGCCCGCCGGCGCGCCATGGCCTCAGCAGCAATGTTGCGCAGTGCCTCCGCCACGGTCAGCGGAGCGCGGTCAGGCGGCGGCAGGATCGACAGAGTCATCGGTTCTGGCCGGTTTTGGTGGTGCTGGAGGCCGCGGCCCGACGCAAAGCCACACGTTGTGCGGCCCGCTCGATGGCCGCATCGCGGCCCGGAGAATCCGGAATGCCGGCTTTGCGCAGGATCGCGGTCCAGTCCATCAGGCAGAGGCGGGGGCAGGGGTCACGACGACGCAGTGGGGGCCAGGCCATTCGCGCACCAGGCCAGATTCAAGGATCTGGACCCGGTAGACGATCTGACGTCGTCCGAGCTTATCCGAAGTCGTGAATGAATCCACGATCCGTCCCTGGTCGTGGATGAGTTTCTTTCCGCGGGCCTGGCGGGTGACGATCGTGCCGGCGGGCAGGATCGCGACGGGCTTTTTGGGGGAAGGCATCGGTGTTGGAAGCGAGGAGGGCGAGTGAGGCGAGGGCTGGGAAGGGGATGGCAGCCAGGGCGGCATGCAGGGTGTGGCCGCGGCTAGCGCCATGGAGACGCAGGAATTGCGCGAGCGGTGGGGAGGTGATCTGATCGGTGGCTGGATCGCACCAGGCCGCGGCTGAGCAGAGCAGCGCAACCCAGATGCGAAGGGATTCGGGATCGGCATCAGCGGATGCCTGCTGGATCTGCCGGCGCGTGATCTGCTGCAGCACTGACCTGTGGCCTGGATGTCAATCTGGCCGTGAACTGAGAAAGATCCAGGGCATCGACCCAGTGGCTGAGGCAAATGTCCGGGTGGTGGTATTCGACCTCGGTGTTGCCGGGTGATGCCCAGACGGTGATGGCGTGGTTGACGTAGACGACCTGGTGGTCGGCAAGTGACGCGATCAGGCCACCGAGCTCGGTGCGGGCAGCGGAGACAAGTTGGTCCTCACGCCGGCATGTGTGGAGGGTGACGACCCCGACGTCCCCTTCAGGGTGCTGAACGATCGCGTCGATGAAGCCAGCGATGGGCCGGCGAGGCAGGAAGGCGATGAAGGGCGCAGCGATGACCGCATGGGACTGCCAGAGGGTGTGCTCCAGCAGGGGCCCGATGGTGGAGCGAAACGGCTTGTAGCAGTCGTGATCAGGCACCCAGGGGCCGCGGCCGCCTTGGATGGGGTGGTAGGCGGAGCGGAGGGTGGCGCAGAGGGCACGGCGCACCTCGGGCGAGCGGCGCTGGATGCGATGACGGGGATGGTGGACGTCATTGGTCACCTGCTCGAAGGTGCGCTGGATGGGTTGGCCTTCTGCGTAGGGGCTGGAAGGCTTGAGCAGGAAGCAGTGACCGTTCCAGGTGATGGGGAGATCAGGAAGCCAGCGGGGAGGGGCGTCCGTGGTCATGGCAGCAGGGGTGGGAGGGGTGTGACGTCCTCGGTGTTGAGGCTCTCGAGGAGAAGCGCTTCCCACTCCTGCCGATGGGCCTCGATCCACTCGCGGGCGAGGTTGCGCCAGGGCAGCGGTGCCGGGTAGGGGAGGGCACGGCCGAGACGTTGCGCGCGGCGGTTGGCGGTGTCCTGATCAGCAGCAAGGGCGCGCCAGCTGCTGGTCGGTTGATCGAGGGCCTCGAGGCTGATGCGACCGTCGAGGGCATAGCGGGCCAGGAGCCGGCCGGTGTCGTCGCGGATGGGCTTCATGGCGCCACCGCGGTCTGCTGGAGCAGGGCCGTGAGACGCCGGCGGCGCTGACCGGGGGTTTCCTGCGGTAGCTGGCTGGGCTCGACGGGTGAAAGAGCCGGTAGGTGGGCCGCCAGGGTGGTCAAGGGGTGAAACAGCGAGGGCTGCTGCAGGCGATCGCGCAGATCAGGCCGCAGGCCCTGGTGGACCGCAGGAACGCCATTGGAGAGGGGGTAGAGGTAGGCGAGCAGCTGGATGTGAATGGCGAGCTGCTGGCGTGGCTCCGGATCGATCAGCCGCTGCATCGCGGCATAGGCGAGCAGATCGGGAGACAGGTCGCTTTTGGCCTGCGGCGGGAATGAACTCCAGGCGAAGGCAAGACCTCGTTCGGAAAGGGCCTTGTGGTGCGGCAGCGATTCGATCAGGCCGGCAAGGCAGTTGATGAAATCGGGAGCGGTGAGCATGTTCCGGCGGAGGGTGATTCAGGTGCGGAAAACATGGCGATGGCGCGCTCGGCGGCATCGGCCTGTCGAGTTGTCGACCGGAAGGCGGGGCCTCGCCCCACCTGACCCGAGAGCATACAGGGTTTTGGATGGCCTGGTGAGTCATTCAGATCTGCGGCCAGCTTCGCGAGATATTCGCGATGGCCGTTGAAGCCGAGGCTGAGCCATCCGGATTCGGCGGCAATCTCTGCGAATTGCTGCAGCACACCCAGTTCGTGCGCCAGGGCCAGGGCGTTGATGGAGCGAGGCGTGAGGGCGGGATCGGCCGCGGCCTGCGTGCGATGGCGCTTGCGGCGGAGCCGCCACCAGGCCTCGAGGAGGGGGCGGACAGGTTCGGCGTAGTCCGGAAGGACCGCCGCCTTGGAACTCTGCGCTCTGCGGCCCTGCAAGGGGCCTCTGAGGGGTGCGGTGGTGTCAGTGGGCGCTGCGGCCGGTTCAGCGGCCTTCCTGGCGCTCCTGGCGGCCTCTGGTTGCGCGTCCTGCTCTGTGGACGTGGTCGGGTGTTGACCTGAAGGCTGAACGACCAGTTCCGGCTCGACGGTCCGAATGCGCTCCCCCCGATGGGGGGGAACATCCCGAAGGGATGTAAGGGGGGGTATTGGTTTTATTTCTAGATTGTTTTTTTTGTATGTGGACGGGTTTTCCGTCGACGGTTCAGCCGTCGACGGTTTTCCCGTCAACGGTGCCATTTCGACCGTTGACGGATTTTCCGTCCGCGGCGACCTTCCAGTGGTGACGGGACTTCTGCCCGTTGACGGGTTTTCCGTCGACGGTTTTCCCGTCAACGGCGTGGTGGCAGCCTGCTGGTTTTGCGGTCGGTCCCACACCCGCCAGTGCGCCGCGGCCTGCCGGCCCTGTTCGTCCCGGGCCTGATGGCGCTCCAGGTAGCCATGGGCCTCGAGCTCCCGCACGATCGAACGCAGGGCATCCCGACCCTGGGGGCTCCGGTTGACCAGGTCGTTCTCATGGAATGCCCAGTTGGTCGGCATTGAGAGCATGAACATCAACAGGCCCCTGGCCGCCCAGCTGAGGGAAGCGTCCTGGGCTGTTGCGTTCGGGATCGTGACGGTGTTGCAGTAGCTGGATTCACTGCGGACATTGATGCGAATGCCCGCATTTTTCAATGTGCCTGGCTGTTCAACCATTTGCTAGGATTCAGGTGTGGTTCAAGTCATCGCCGGCATGAAGTAGAAGCCATGCCGGCTTTTTTCTTGTCCGCTTCACGGCAGCCATGAGCTGCATTGCGGCCGCGGCCTCAGGATCCTTTGTAGGTTCGGCAGCCATGGCGAAGTGGCGCCGAAAATTGGCGAGGCAGTGCCGGGTGGCACCTCGTCCGATCACAGGGCGCGCAGACCATACAGGATTTTGGACGGGACGGCAGCCGCATCCATGGCGGTGGCCGCGGCCTGCTGTCAGCTCAGGGGGCGCTGGTTGTAGAGGTGCTCAAGATGTTGCACCTGCTGTTCGTGATGCAAAGCCTGCATCAAGCGTTGTGTTCTGGCGCGGCGTTCTGCAACGCTTACGCAGCCGAACTGCAGGATGAGCACCGTATCAATCCGCGGGCTGCGTACAAGAAGCTGGATGAGCAGCCGTTCGTGCCAGCGGAGGGTGCGGTCCACCGTACAGATTCCGTTACCGAACACTAGGGCCGGTCTACGGTTCAGGACGGCGAATGATCGACCGAGAGGTTCTGAGAGACTCACCCAATGAGGAATGCGTCTGTGACCCACGAGCAGGATCGCCTGGAGCGTCACGAGGAGGGCCGGCAGGCCTTTCTCACGATGCTTCGAGCCTGGCGCAGCCGTTCCGGGCTGTCGTTCAGCGACCTGGAGGGGTTGTGCGAGGCAGCGATGCGCAACGATCTCGCGCCGGGTGTGAAGGACTGGTCGCCGCGGTCCTACCAGCGGGGTGAGCTGGTGGTCGCCAACGGGGTCGTGTGGCGTGCGACCACGGCGATCGCCAGCTCCAGGGTGGCGCCTAAGCGCTCGAAAACCGATACCCATGGGGCCTTCGAACCGGTCGCGACGGTGCGACGGCTCTACAGCTCGCAGATCCACACCCTCGAGAGGGGGAATGCGCAGAACATCGGATCGGTCGTGTTTGACACGCTCGGCATCCTCAACACCTGGCTGGCGGACATTCGCCGCAGCCGGATCCAGCCTCCCCTGGATCCCAAGCTGGCCGAGAAGGCGATGCAGGCCACGGTGGTTGAGGACTCCGATGGCCCCTATGGCCCGGAGGAGATGCTGGCGGTCTACCTGGGGCTACTGCAGCCGCCGATGTCCGTGGTTCGGCTGACGCCGGAGCAGGCAAACGAGCAGAGCCGCAACCTGGCTCGCCGGATTCGGCAGGGGATGGTGGAGGCCGGCCTCGACCTGGTGGACGACTGGGCGCGCTTTGTCTCGGTCTACCCCACCAGTGAGCAGCAGCGACTGGCCAAGGTTCGGGACGTGGCCCAGGGGCGGGCCACATGGAGCGCCGAGCAGGTGGAGGACGAGGCAGCGGCGGTGGAGATCGCCCTGGCGAAGCTCAGCCGGGCAAAGCAGGCAACTGGGGAGAGTGGCTGAGCTCAACAGCCCTTGAGCCGTCTGCCGGCTCCCAGCAGATCTCCAGGGCGGCGGCACCCTCGCTGAGCTGCAGCAGCCGGTCTCGTTGCTGCCAGGCGTGATCGGTCACGCTCTCGTTTGAGGACACGAACCGCCAGACACGGCCGGCTGGGGTCATCCGCTCCTCGAGACGCGCCACCACACGGCAGGTGCGTTCGATGGGCTGAGCGGGACGTTCGGGCATGGCGTTCAAACTCCTGGATAGCTGGTAGGGTTGGCGCCGTCCATCCTTCTGAACGGACAGTGCATCATGGAGTTCGACGCCCCGCCGCCGGAGGTTGCCGGCGAAACGCCCACACAACCCGTTGAGGCCGGCGCCGCTTGCGCCCGTGCTCCAGAGAACATGGAGCAGAAGGTTCCCAACGACGCGGAAGAGCTGAAAGCCCGAATTGACGCCATGGGCGAATGGGCGGCAAAAACTCAATCACAGATTAGGGGATTGGCATCCGGCCTCAAGATTCTTGAGGATCGCACTGCAGGATTCCAGACCCTGCAGGAAAGCGTGGATCTGATCGCTAACCAGGTAGCACATGGCCAACACAGCGACCCCATCGACCGAGTGGATGGTGCTATTGGCTACCAACCACTTCCCGAGCAGCAGGCCTCGCTATTTGCTGCTCTGGCAGAGTGGCAGGTGACAGCTGCCCCACTAGAAAAAGGCCAGACAGCAAACATCGAGACCCGCAGTGGTGGAAAGGTTTCTTACCGCTACGCCGACATTGCGGCAGTGTCTGAGATCGCGCGTTCTGCTGGCACCTTCGGCTTGGCGCATTTCCACCGTGAGATCGTTCTCAACGGCCAGCCGTTCATCCGCACCTATTTGCTTCACAAGGCGGGTGGCTGGATCTCTTGTGACGTGCCCCTGTTGATCAAGGAGAACTCGCTGATCAGCTCCCTGCAGCAGTGGGCTGGTGCGTCCACCATGGCCCGCCGGTACGGCCTGTTCATGGTGCTGGGCATCGCGGCCGCCGAGGACGACGACGACGGTGCAAGCGCTGGCAACCGCTCCAGAAACGCTCCTCCAGCTGCCGCAGCTACCCAGGGGGCAGGTTCCCGTCCCGTTTCTGCCCGCACCACCTCACGATGATCTACCTCTCCGGCTCCATCAACCTGATGGGCCCACAAGAGCTTCAACGGGAAGCCGAGCTCTTCTCGCGCAATGGCTGGGAGCTCCGTGATCCCACCACCCACAAGGTCTCGGTGACCATCGCCCAGGAGGACATCGAAGCCTTCTGTGACTACCTCCGCAGCCGGCCCGCCGATCGCAAGCCCAAGGTCTGGCGCGATCGCAATGGCGTGGAACATCAAGCTCCCACCGTCACCTTCTTCCTCAACGGGTCGGAGATGACCGGCACCTGGACTCGTCTGCGGGCTCGACTGGATCCCGCTGCCCAGCCCCGTCAGAGTGCTCCAGCCTCGGCTGCCCCATCCACCACTGCGCCACCGGTTCGGCGTCCGCCCGCGCCCATTCGCAACCACTCCCATGCAGCACCAGGACCTGCAACTGCCCCTGCACAGTGGTCTCAGCCTCCTGCACGGCAAGACGAATCGGGAGACGTCGATGACGACATCCCCTTCTGATGCAACCCTGCTGCTGGTCTGGCGCGCTGGGCACCGCAGACGCGCCAGGCGGTTCGAGCTCGCCGACCCTCAGTGGCAAAAAGCGTTCCGCTTTCTTTCAGGCATTCCTTCAGCTCACGCTCAGATTTTCTACGACCATGAATAGCCACCAAGTCCGTGTCGGGGCAGGGGTTCTCCATGCACCCTTCGCTGGCTCGATCGTTGAAACCGATCGCGTCATCCCGCTCGTTGCCAGGTATGACCACAGTGCCATCACAGCGGATGGACGGCTGGTGATCATCGATCGGCCTTCTGAATGGCCCGATCACAATTTCCCATCCTGGATGGAGCTGCAGCTGCCTCGCCTCAGCTCCAGCCAGATGGCGTCTGCCTGCAACCTCGTCGAGTTCATGCTGGATCTCCAGCATGGCCTCCTGTCGGCAGACAGCATTGGCCCGGCTCTGGCGGTGGCCGCGGCCTGCTGTTCCGGCAGCCTGATGCAGCTCCAGCAGCGCTTGACACCCTGGATGCCGGTCAGTGAGGGATGAGGCGTTCCCACCTCGAGGACCGCTTTGCGAGCCAGTGGATCGTCCGCTTCCCGGAGCTGCCGTTCGAGCGTGAGCTGGTGATCCCTGGCTGGCGGGAATGGGCCAGGGAGCGGGTGCGCCGCGGCCTCGCGACCCGCACCGTCGCGATGAAGGCTGATTTTGCCTGGCCTGCTGCTCGCGTTGTCCTCGAGGTTCAGGGCGGCCAGTGGGTCAAAAGCGGTCACAGCAGCGGCGGCGGGATCGAACGCGATGCGATCAAGGCGCTCACCGCACAACTGGATGGCTGGGCGCTGGTCGCAATGACCGAGCGCATGCTCTGCCGCCAACATGAGATCTGGCTGCCGATGGTCGCGAGGCTCATTCGCTCCAGGTTGCCGACTGACACCGATGACGATCGACGGGAACCGCGGCTGGTATCTGCAGCTGGCCGGTCGCGCGCAAGACGAGGAGCAGGACAGCCGGCCGCGGCCGCTGGGGCAGCGCTGCTTCCTGCAGCCCGGAACATTTCTGGATGACAGCTGCGGGCTGGGGCTCTCCAATCGCGATCTGGTGCCCCTGCCGGTTGAACTGCTGGGTGGCCAGTGGCTACTTGAGGGCTACGAGCTCTGGGATGCCCCGGAGGGGGGCGAGATGGCCGCACGCTGGCGCATCAGCCAGCCGATGCTGATGCAGCATCTTCGGCTGGAGGCGTTGCCACCCTGCGCGGTGCAGCTGGCCCTCGAGCAGCAACCGGCCTTTTCACTCAGCACGATGGAGCGAAACCCGTGCCCCGGCTGGGCAGAACGGATCCACCTCTACCAGGTGCCGGGGAAGCCCTTTGAGGCCAGCGCCATCATCTACCTGAACGGCAACGACCAGATCGCCGCGGCCGAGCTGTTCAACATCCCCCTGCGCGCACCAGTGGACAGCCGCGGATCGGTGGTTTTCCGCCGGTGCTGGATTCGGTTCACCTATTGACCCTTCCTAGATTGAGCGATAGGCAACAGTTCCATGAGCCCCCTTCCTGATGCCCTGAAGCGCTATGCGGCAGGCATCGAATTGCTGCAGAAGTTCGAGGGCTGTCATCTGACCGCCTACCGGTGCCCTGCTGGTGTTTGGACGATCGGGTGGGGCGGCACCACCCATTTCGATGGTCAGCCGGTCAAGAAGGGGGATCGGATCAGCCAGGCCATCGCCGATGAGATGCTGGCCTCCACCATTGAGCTGCAGGTCCTCCCGAAGCTCCGCCTCATTCCCCACTGGGAGGAGATGAGTGCTGAACAGCAGGGGGCCCTGATCAGCTTTGCCTTCAACCTGGGTTGGCAGTTCTACGGGGCCGAGGGGTTCGAGACGATCAGCCGGCGACTGCGGAACCGGGAGTGGGACGAGGTGCCCGAGGCCCTGCTGCTGTACCGCAACCCTGGAAGCAGCTTCGAGGAGGGTCTGCGGCGACGACGGACCGCCGAAGGGGAGCTCTGGCGGAAGGGGATGAAGGCCGCGGCCGCGGCCCCCGCTGCCAAGGCGGATGACGACAAGGCGCTGTTCACCATCGAGGCACAGCAGAACACCTGGCTCAAGAAACGGCCCCTCCAGGCGGCGCAGCTGGGGGAGCGGGAGAAGCTGGCGGTCCATGCCGCTCGGCGGTTTGGAGTGCGTGCGCTCACCGAGCTTCCCGGTGATGCCCATGCCCGGGTGGAACTGGCGGCCGGTGCCGGCACCTGGCACGTGTTTCTACCCCACTGGAGTGTCGTGCAACCGGGCGGCGAGGCCCTGGTGGCTGAGATCGACTGGAACGATTTCGACTGCCTTGTGACCCCCAACCTCACGGTGGGCGAGATCTTGCAGTGGGATCGGCGACGGATCCCGGGGCCCGATGCGTCGGTGCGCAAGCGCATTCTCGAGACAGCGGCGGAGTTCCAGCGGATCCGCGAGGCCTGGGGTTCTCCGCTGGGGGTCACGAGCTTCTACAGGCCGGAGCCAATCAACCAGCAGGTCGGCGGCGTGCCGAACTCCCGCCACGTGTCCGGCCGCGCGATGGACATCTACCCGGTGAACCGGAGCCTTGAGGAGTTCTTTCAGTGGATCCGGATGCGCTGGCGTGGCGGCCTCGGGGATGGGCGGCGCAAGGGCTTCATCCACCTGGACACCGATGGCGGTGGCTTCGTCCCCGGTGGTGGAGCCACACCCTCGGCCCTGTGGGACTACTGAGCGAGGGGCTTGGCCCAGGCTCTAGACGGGGACACTTAGGGAATTACTGCCGCGATGGCGTTGATCAACGCGGTCACGCGGGCGTCGAGCAGGGCAAGATCCAGGGCTTCGCCGATGCTGTAGAAGGCGATGCGGGCGTTTGAGCGCTCACCGCCAGCATTGGAAGCAATGACAATGATCTTATCGGCGCCAGGCGTTTGCGATGATTTCGTGAATGTTTGCGTTGTGCCGGCACTTCTAGCGGTAAGTGTAGTCGAGCTATTGCGAGACGCGCCAAGAAGTCCAGCCTGATTGCTTATGGTCTGTAGGGGGCTATTCCATGAGTTTACCCACACCGTCATGTATGACGAACTATCGCTAGCTATGGAAGTCCAGCCGGTGTTATACTGACATCCGATGTAGCCTCTAAATGCGCTTCTGGTGTCAACGGTTGAGGCGTAGACAGCTATGTGCTTGCTGTTCTGCGGGTCGGCATTGTTGTTCCTGTTGCTATTTAGAGACTTCGTGCTCCCATCCCCCACGAGCCCAGTCTTCCTGTTGTAATCCCCCGCCACAAAGTTGCTATTTGTCGGCGCCGCCCCCACCAGCGGCACCAGCGCCCCGCTCAGCGTCCGGGCACCGGCAAGGATGCAGCTGGCCTTAATGGCGCTCCAGATGCCGTCAGCCTTGCAGCCGACCACGAAAGCGTTGTAGGCATCCTGCACGCCAACTTCCAGGCCACTGCTATTACCGGCTGCCACGTCTGCTGCTATGACGCGATTAATGAAGTCCTGCGCGTCGGCGTCATAGGCAGGGGCAGATGCAAACCGATAAGGGTTGATGTAGATGATGCTCATCCCACCACCTCCGGCGACAGCGTGTAGATGTCCGCCATGTAATGCGCATCCAGCAGCGCCTGCAGCTCAGCCAGCCCATCGGCACCCAGCTGCAGCTGACCGAGTAGCAGCCAAATCGCCTGCTGCAGCGCCTGGCGGTTCTCGCGGCCGTTGAGCGCATCCTGAATCGCGCCCAGGAACACGGTCATGGCGGCGGCCTGATCACCCGTTTTCCCCTGCGCGGCCACCACGCCGGCATAGACCTGGCTCGACAGCAGGCCGCCGTAGAAGCCCGCGTAGTCGGGGCCTGGCGGCACAGGCGGCGGCAGATCCTCCACCACCCAGCCCCATCGCCACTCGCCAGCCTCCAGGTCAACGGTCCGCGTCTCCCGCAGCCATTGCGTCGCCGGGTCGTAGTCGGGCCGCTCAGCAATTACCCGCCGCAGGACCACATAGCGCGGATCGAGCTGCTCAACCGGCAGTTCATCGCCGCGCGGGTAGTCGCGGATCTGCTCGGTCTCGGTATCAAACAGAACCAGCATGATCAGGCCCTCCGCACGCTGAGCATGACCTTCAGGCCGGCGCCTGCCACGGTGCTGCCGATCTGGTCGATGTCGATTGAGATTTCAGCGTCTTCGGCCAGGCTGCTGTCGGTGATCGTCGCGGCGCTTGCTGCCGTCGTGCTGCTGGTCTCGCTGGCATCAATCGAGAGCTTTGTGCCTAGGACGCTGGTGCCGGCTTCGTTGATGTCAACGATCAGCGTCGAGCCGGTCGGCGCCGTGTTCACGCTGGCCCTGACCGCTAGAAGCGTTGCCGCGTACGGCATTCGGAACCGGACCCTGTTCGTGCCTGCCGTCAGCGCCGTGGTCTCGTCGCTGCAGGCCAGAACGATCGTGTCGATCGGGTGCGCATAGCTGGCGTCGTCGCGCAGGAATCTGCCAGTCGCTGTGCCCGTCGCCGGCGCCAAGCCCGCCGAAGACGTGGAGACTAAGGGCAGGACCGCGTCAGTCCCCGTCGAACTGCGCACCTCGCGGGTCGCGGCGTCGTAGGTGATGTCGGTTGCGACGTTGACCTGGGCGCCGCTGGCGATCCCGTCGAGCTTCGCCTTGTCAGCCGCTGACATCGAGCCCGCGGCACTGGTGGTGGCTGCGCTGATCGCCACCGTCTGCGAGCCGGAGTCGTAGGTGATCGGCGCGGTGGCGGCCACCACACCGGCAGGGCCTTGGGCACCGGTGGCGCCGGCAGGGCCGGTGGCGCCAGTGTCGCCGCGTGGAATGGCAAAGTTCAGAACCGCCGCTGAACTGGTGCCAGCGTTGGTGACGGTGGCCGGGCTGCCAGCCGCGCCGGTCGTGACCGTTCCGACCGCAACCGTGGCAGCCGTACCTGCTGCTCCAGTGGCACCAGCCGGGCCGGTATCACCGCGCGGGATAGCGAAGTTCAGAACAGCAGCACTGCTTGTGCCGCCGTTGGTGACGGTGGCCGAGCTGCCAGCTGCTCCCGTGGTAACGGTTCCGACCGCCACGGTCGCAGCGCTGCCCGCCGCCCCTGTTGGCCCAGCAGGGCCTTGCGGCCCGGTCGCCCCGGCTGCACCGGCGGGACCAGTTGCACCAGCCGGGCCCTGCGGGCCGACCAGTGACGCCAGCCATTGCGCCTCGGTGCCAACGAAGCCGCCAGCGACCGCGACCTGATAGGCGCTGCTCCCTGCTGCTCCAGCAGGGCCTGCAGGGCCAGTGGCGCCCGCTGCGCCGGCGGGTCCCGCGGGTCCAGTCGGGCCCACTGCACCAGTCGCGCCGGCAGGGCCAACCAAGCTCACGCCAGCCGGCCACGCGCCGCCGGCCTTCGGCCCGTAGAAAACCGAGGTCGCGGTGTTGATGAAGAAGTCGCCGTTGGCGCCGACACCTGACCCCGGCGCACTCGTACCGCTCAGCAGCGTCCGCCCGTCAGCACCAGCAGGGCCAGCGGCACCCGTGGCTCCAGTGGGTCCAGCCGGCCCTGCCGGGCCTTCCTGCCCCTCGGCAATGTTGAAGATGATCGACCCCCACGCGCCGGCCGCTTTCGGCCCGTAGATGTCGCCGTTGGTGGTGTTGAGATAGAAGTCGCCATTGCTGCCTACCCCTGATCCTGGCGCCCCGGCACCCTGCTGCCAAGCAGCGCCCACGCCAGCCGGACCGGTCGGACCCGCAGGCCCCGGTGGCCCTGGCGTGATGACCTTGATAACGCGGGGACACGTCACGACTGCGACCTCCTGGTGGAACGCAATGACACAAGGACGGGCCCCGTGGCCAGAAACAGATCGGCCTCCAGGCCTTCGGGTGAAATCATCAAGGCGTCATACCGATAGGCCTGCTCTGCATTCAGTTGATTGACGGAGCTTTCCGGCAGCTTCAGCTTGACAATCCCGTTTGCCGCATCAAGAACTGGGGTGATGGGATATAAGACCTGCCCTTCCTCATCGCTCACGGTCGCCTTCACTTGCCAGCCCGTAAATGGCCACGGTGTAGTCCCTGCTTCATCACTGAAGATCCGGAGCTCCAGAACGCCAGGGAGCCCCTGCTCCATCTCCCATGTCAGGTTTTCGACCCATGCCATCGGACTGGCCCATCTGTGTGCATTCTATTTCCCGTGCAGAGGGCACATTTATCCATGACGGCGTCCAAACCGCCCCGAAACTTCTTTCTCGGGATTTGGCTCCTGGTCTTCACGCCGCAGAGCTGGGTTGTAGGTCTGGTAGCCGATCGAGAAGCCACCGCGGGCGGTTGCTCCAAGGCCCATGATGGGAAGTGCG
>Ga0129333_10001939_pt1 | contig 19017 bp, 22 predicted proteins | sample CPB6_08_DNA_FD_94474 | JGI IMG/M metagenome (GOLD analysis project Ga0129333, IMG submission 94474) | Freshwater to marine salinity gradient microbial communities from Chesapeake Bay, USA - CPBay_Sum_0.6_0.8_DNA | ecosystem: Environmental > Aquatic > Marine > Coastal | place: USA: Chesapeake... | reverse complement strand
CGCTTCCTTCGCGCATCGCGGCCCGCGGTCCAGAAGCCGGAGGAGATGGCGGAGCCTCCGTCCATGGCGCCGTTTCCGTTCGAGGACGGCGGCGAGGTCGACCTGGCGACGATTGCGGCGGGCGGCAGCGGCCCGACCGAGGAGCAGCGGCGCGGTGTCGGGAGCCTGGCGGACCAGGCGCGGGGGATGTTCTCGGCGGACGGTGCAACGAACGTGGCGCGTTCGGTCCTTGGCCAGGGCCTGATGATGGGCTGGGGCGACGAGGCGGAGGCGTATGTCCGGTCGCGGTACACGGGCCGGCCGTACGAGGAGGTCCTGGCGGAGATCCGGGCCGAGAACAAGGGTTACGAGGAGCGCAATCCGTACGGTGCGGTGGTCGGTGAGATTGGCGGCGGGCTGCTTCCGACGGCGGCCGCCCTTGCCCTGACCCCGGTCACGGGTGGCGCGTCCATTCCGGCGGCATTCATGGGGCCGGCGGGTCGAATGATGACGAGCGCCGCGGCGCGCGTTCCGACGGTCGCCTACGGCAGCATGGTTGGCGGCACGCAGGGTGCGATCAGCGGCGCGGGGTCCGCGGTCGAGGGTGACAGGGTTTCTGGCGCGGTCGAGGGCGGGGCTCTGGGAGCCGGGATTGGCGCGGCTCTGCCGTATGGGATTCAGAAGTACCTCGCGGCCCGCGACCGGCGGGCCTTGGAGCGGGCGGCTGCGCAGGTCCCTGACGACTCTGCGTACGATCCGCTGCGCCAGCGCCTTGTCGACGAAGGCATCATCTCGCAGGCCGTCAAGCCGCCGGGCGGGAGCTGGGTTCCAGCGAGCATATCACAATCTATTTCAGGAGGTACGGGAGCGCCTGTGGATGCAAGGCAGGCGCTGGAAAGATTGCGCAGGGGACGCGACAGGGGTGCTGAAGAGCTTTCTGAGCTTCGCGCACAACGGGATCGCGTTGACCCGAATACCAGTAAATTAAAGTTTGCCGACTTGAATCGAAACATAGACATCCTTGAAAGGCGGATTCAAGGGTATGACCGGGACATCGAGAGGGATGCACTCTCACTTCCCGCAGATGAGTGGATGCACTCTGTTTTTCGAAATTACGTTCAAAACCGCATGGGTACAATGGAGGACCCAGTCCTCGATCTCATAGAGGAGACGAAAAGGATACCGGGTCTCTCTGGGCCTGAACTTGAAGCTGTCTTGGGTCAGTTACATCGAGAAAACCTCAACTTCTCGAACCGAAGGTTGGATGCCCCTGCGCCAGACATCAGCCTTGCTCGGGTTCCTCAAAAGAGGGAGCAGGCCGGGTTCAACTGGATGGGTCAAGCTCTTAGCGATCCCGCTAGGGCATACGAGTACCTGACAGACCGGTCTATCAACATTGTTCCGGCAAAGAGCCTCCGCCCCAACTCTGTCCAAGATAGTTTTTCTCGTTCTAGTCTCGCCGGGGATGAAAAACTTTCCAACCAGGTGAGCAAGTGGGTTGATTGGATGAAGACTGCGGATCCGGAGACATTCGTGTACCAGTTCAAGTCATCTCCAATGACTGGGATCATGCAAAGCGTCAGGGTCGCCCTTATCGATTCGACGTCTGACGCGACCCTTCCTGAAGCTCTCCGCCTGCGGCCGGAGTCCTTGAAGCGAATGTCCGTTCCGGAAGCATTCGACCATGCTAGCAAGGTGATTGCGCACCAGGAAGAAGTGGCGCACAAGGCCCAACTTGAGGCCCTCCGAGCAAATTCTCGCCTGGATGTCCCGGAGTTCAACTTGTCTTTTGTTGAAAAGCCGGGAGGAAATTGGGTAGACCTTCCTGACGTGGAAAAGAGCAGGAGGAACCTCCGGGGATGCACGGCCTTGGGCGATGCCGGAGGCTGGTGCACAAAAGAGGAGGGGCACGCTGTTCAATACGGGTCTGGGGCAAGCCGGCTCCACGTCCTGGTGGACGGCGAGGGCCGGCCGCACGTTCAAATCGCATCAGTTGAACGTGGCAAGTACACCCCGCGAGACATCTACGAGATCAAGCCCCCTGAAAACAAGACAACCTCGGCCCGCGTGAAGTCCTACCAGGACAAGGATCCGGACTATGTCGACAAGATCCAGCAGGCCACGCTGAAGTTCCTCAACAGCGGGGAATGGCGGCATGTCGAAAGGGATGAGATTGAAAACATCATTGGAAGTCGCGGGGCAATCATTGATCTGAACGCCCACCGGAGCAGGGTTGTTGACGCAGAAACCGGAAAGCTCTTGTCAACGGAATTTTCACCAAACAATTTTAGCGGCCGCCTGGTCAGCGATGTGAAGTACGGCAAGGGGTTCGGAACTGAGAGAAATCCCGGCGATGTTCGCAAGTCCTACCCTGAAGACGGTGATGCCAGGGCAGCTCTGGCACAGGCGGCTACCGAGCTTGCTGGAAAAGACCGGTTCATGCTCGAAGAGCCCCTGGTCGACCGAGCGCGGGCAATCCTCGGTCTACCGGTCAGCCGCGCCGGTGGCGGAGAGGTGTCGAAGGGTATAGGGTCGATGGTGGGCGTCGCGAGGAACATGACGCGGAGGGCAGCATGATGCGGGACGGGTTCACCTATGCGTCTGAGCCGGACAAGAATGGCCAGGTGACAGTCGTCGAGTACGGCCGCGATCCCGAGACTGGTCGCATGCAGGTCATCTCGGCGGTGCAGAAGACTGTCAGCTCCTATGCGGGCGGCGGGATGACACAGAGCGGGATCGAGAGGATCCTCGCGCAGTCTGGCCGATCCAGGCCCAATCCCATGTACGACGCGCCTCAGGTGGAGGGTCCGGAGGTCACGGCCCCAATGGTCTGGAAGTCGGCTCCTGATCATCCTCCGACGATGCTTGCGTACATCACCCCTCAGGAAGCCGAGCTGCTCTCTTCCGCTGACATCCACAACAGCGGCGTGTCGAGGGAAAGGCACTACGGCCCTCGCGGCATTCCCAGCTTCAACGGAGATGCGGGAGGGGGAGAAGCCGGAGCCCCGGGCACAGGTGGATCGGACACGGGGTCCGGGGGCTTTGATGGTTCGGATGCAGCGGTGTCTGCGGCATCGTATGGCGGAATGTACGGAGGCCAGGCCGCGCCGGCAGCCGGAGGGATTTCCAGCCTGATCGACACCGTCACAAACTGGGGCGTGGGCAAGATCAACGAGGCGATCAACAACCCCATCGCCACGGCGATCAACACGGTTGTCGGTGTCGTTGCGGGTCCGATTGGACTTGCCAACACCGTCTCTGGCCTTTTCGGAGGGCCGACGATTGGTGGCCTGGCGACGGCCGCGGGTAGATCGGTGGGGGAAAGCCTGGGGATCTCCAACCAGGGCACTCCCGAGACTGTTGCTCAAGGCATCGGCCCGGCCGCGACGATTGCGGGGATTGCGGGCCTTGCTGGGATGGGCCCTGCGAAAGGCGACTATGGGGATCTCGGAGGGTACGGGGGCGGATCGGACGCTTCGGTGTACTACCCTGTTCCGCAGAACCCCGGCATGACGACGATCCCTCCGGTGACGCCACCGTCGTATGGGATCGGGCAGCCTGGCGGAACAACCACGCCGCCGCCGTCTCCGCCGCCGTCGCCGCCGTTTCCGCCGCCGCCACTTCCGCCCTACAATCCTGTCGTCGCGTCGACGATGCCGTTCTTTGCCCCCACCCAGGCGTCGGGATCCGGGATGTCTCCCATGTCGCCGTTCTACGTGCCGCAGACGCCGGCCAGCCTCTTCACTCCGCCTCCCATCGAGGGCTATGGCATCGCCGCTCTTCCAGGGTACGGTCAAGGACCCGTGGCCAATCCGTTCGCTCTGGTGTAGTACGGAGCCGAGGAGACACGCATGGCAATTCAGCAGCCTTTCGCATCCTTCATTGAGCGTCGAGGGGATCCATTCTCGAAAGAGAACCTGGAAATCGATGTTGAGCTGGAGATGCCCGGCACGTTCGAGCCCGTCGAGGCGCGTCGCGGAAGCTTTGACATTGCCGAAGAAGAAGGTGGCGGGGTCGTCATAGATTTTGACCCTGTGGCCACGGCCAAGGAGATGATCTCCGAGGGGGCCTTCGACCGCAACATTGCCGAGGATCTTTCGCAGACGGTTCTGGCGTCGATTGCGAATGATCTGTTCTCTCAGTACGAGGCGAACCGGGCGACGCGCAAGGACTGGGAGCAGACCTACGCCAAGGGGCTGGAGCTTCTGGGCTTCACCTACGAGGAGCGCACGAAGCCGTTCCGCGGGGCGAGTGGCGTGTCGCATCCTCTCCTGGCGGAGGCCGTGACGCAGTTCCAGGCGCAGGCCTATAACGAGCTTCTTCCTGCTGACGGCCCTGTTCGAACCGCGGTTCTTGGTGAGGCGACCCCGGACAAGGACAAGCAGGCCCAGCGTGTTCGCGACTTCATGAACTACTACCTCCTGAACGTCATGGAGGAGTACACGCCCGAGTTCGACCAGATGCTGTTCTACCTCCCGCTGGCGGGCAGCACGTTCAAGAAGGTCTACTACGACGAGGTCCTGGGCCGGCCGGTGAGTCGTTTCGTCGAGGCGCGGGACATCGTGGTGCCGTACGAGGCTTCGGACCTCGAAACCTGCGGGAACGTGACCCACGTTTCGCGGATTTCGCTCAACGATCTGCGCAAGCAGCAGGTTGCGGGCTTCTATCGAGACGTCGAAGTTCTTCCGAGTTCACCCCTGGATCCCAGCACGACCGACGCTGTCGACCAGATCCGGGGTGTCAGGCCCTCCATCCTTGATGATTCGTGCGTTTTGCTTGAATGCCACGTCGATTTGGACATCGAGGGGTTCGAGGACAAGGATTCCGATGGCAATTTGACCGGAATTCGCGTTCCGTACATCGTGACCCTGGTCGAGGGCAGCACGGAAGTGCTTTCGATCCGTCGAAATTACCGCGAAGACGACCCTCGGAAGGCAAAAATCCAGTATTTTGTCCACTACAAGTTCCTTCCGGGCTTCGGTTTCTACGGGCTGGGCCTGATTCACACGATTGGCGGCCTTTCGCGGGCCGCGACGGCTGCCCTGAGGCAGTTGATCGACGCCGGGACGTTCTCGAACCTGCCTGCGGGCTTCAAGGCGCGCGGATTGCGCATCCGTTCGGACAGCGAGCCTCTTCAGCCGGGTGAATTCCGTGATGTTGACGTTCCTGGTGGGGCTATTCGGGACGGACTGATGCCGCTCCCCTTCAAGGGGCCTGACCAGACGCTGTTCCAGCTCCTGGGCTTCGTCGTTTCGGCGGGCCAGCGGTTCGCGACGATTACCGATCTCAAGGTTGGGGATGGCAATCAGGCGGCCGCGGTGGGCACGACGGTGGCGATGCTGGAGCAGGGCACTCGGGTGATGAGTGCGGTGCACAAGCGCCTGCACTACGCGATGAAGCAGGAGTTCAAGATCCTGGCGCGTCTGATGCAGGAGACGCTGCCTCCGGTTTATCCGTACGAGGTTGCCGGCGCGACGCAGGCGGTGATGGCGAAGGACTTCGACGACCGCGTGGACGTCGTCCCTGTTTCGGACCCCAACATCTTTTCGCAGTCGCAGCGCATCGCCCTGGCCCAGACGCAGTTGCAGATGGCGCTACAGGCTCCGGAGCTTCACAACTCCTACGAAGCCTTTCGGCGGATGTACTCGGCTCTGGGTATTCGGGACATCGACAAGATCCTCCGGCCGCGTACGGAGGAACAGAATCAGCCCAAGGACCCTGCCCAGGAGCATATGGACGCCCTGGACAACATCAAGCTGAAGGCGTTCCCGGGCCAGATGCACGATGCGCACATCATGTCGCATCTGATGTTCGCGTCCTCGGGTCTTACCCAGGGCATGCCCCTGGTGATGATTGCCTTGCAGAAGCATGTCTTGGAGCATGTTCAGATCAAGGCTCGCGAGATGGTGACGGCGCAGGTCCAGAACTCTGGCCAGATGCTGCTTCCGGAGCAGATCGAGGCGATGGTCGCACAGGTCATCGCGCAGGAGTTCCAGAACCTGAAGCAACTGAGCGCGCAGTTGTCTGGTGAGGGCCAGCAGGGTCCGGATCCCCTGGTCCAGCTCAAGGCGCAGGAGCTTCAGATCCGCGGCCAGCAGGTCCAGGGCCAGCAGCAGGTCGACCAGGCCAAGTTGCAGCTTGAGGCCCAGAAGATGCAGGATCGCAGCCGGCAGTTCAACGAGCGGCTTGCCAGTCAGGAACAGCAGACGCAAAAGCGCCTTGATGCGTCCCTGGAACGTGAGATTCTCAAGGCGCGCATGGATCAGACGCGAAATCAGCGGGAGATGTGATATGAAGGTCCGGGTGAACGGCAACAAGCAGGCCGCGGTTTCTGCTCCGAAGAACTATGACGATGTTCCTGGGCAGGGTCGCATCTCCTACCTCAAGGAGACCCCTGTCACCACGCCGAAGACTGACGTCGGCCATGTCCTGGTTGGCGAGAAGCGTGGCATGGGCGCCGCGATGCGCGGTTCGTCGTTCAGGTGCTCGTGACATGCCCCTGAAGCGCGGATCGAGCGCCAAGACTGTCAGCTCCAACATCAGGATGATGATGAAAGAGGGACGTCCCCAGAAGCAGGCCATTGCGATTGCGCTCAGCAAGGCCGGCAAGTCGAAGCCTGCGATGAAGCGCAAGAAGTAGGAAGGTGACGTACGGCAGATGGATGGATTTCAAATCGTCCAGTTCGTCCACAGGACGATCAATGGACGCCGCGCGCAGATCTCTCAGATCCTTGAGGGTGATGGCGTTTCAAACATGGAGCACTATCGACGTTTGATGGGCGAGATCGACGCCCTGAACTACGTCGCGCAGGAACTCTCGGGCCTGCTAGAAAAACAGGAGCGCATGGATGACGAAGCTTTCGGCAAGCACGGGGAATGAACTTGCCCCTGATCTTGCGGCTGCACAGAGGGCCATCGACAATATGTACGTGGCTCGCAAGGAACGGGTTCTTGATCCGACCCTGATCGACAAGACGTTCCTTGAACGCATGCCCAACCCGACCGGGTGGCGCATGCTGATACTGCCTTACCGAGGCAAGGAAAGGACCGACGGCGGGATCTACCTCCCTGACAAGGTGCGAGACGACGGCCAGATCCAGACGGTCGTTGGATACGTGCTGAAGCAGGGGCCTCTTGTCTACATGGACAAGGAGAAGTTCCCTAGCGGCCCGTGGTGCGCGGAGCGTGAATGGGTGGTCTTTGCCCGTTACGCCGGATCGCGTTTCCGAATCGATGGCGGAGAAGTACGCATCATCAACGATGATGAGGTGCTGGCCAAGATTTCGGATCCCGAAGACATCATTTCCTGGTAAGGAGCCCTACTGAATGACCACTACAACTCCGATTGCGGCACCTGACGACAAGTCGGTGCACATCAATACCGATGGGTTCGAGGCGACTGACGTCGAGGTTTCGTCGCCGGCGAGCGCTCCTGAGGCCTCCGTTCCTGCTGCCAAGGAAGAGCGGCCGACGGCTGCGGTTTCCGAGGAGGGCGAGCACGAGGAGTACAGCGCTTCTGTCCAGAAGCGCATCGACCGCCTGACGCGGAAGATGCGCGAGGCAGAGCGCCAGCGCGAGGAGGCCCTGCACTACGCCACGAAGGTGAAGAGCGAGGCCGACCAGATGCGGTCTCGCATGCAGACTCTGAACGCGGGCTATCTCAGCGAGCATGAGAATCGACTGTCCCTGGAGCAGCGCCAGGCCGAGGCCCTCTTGAAGCATGCCGTGTCGGTTTCCGACGCGGACCTGACGGTCGAGGCGCAGAAGAAGCTGGCGGAGCTGGCCGTCGCCCAGGACCGTTTCCGCACGGCGAAGTCGAACTACGAGCAGAACAAGGAGCAGGCGGCGCAGAATGCCCAGCAGGCCACGCAGCAGCCTCCGGCGCCTCAGCAGGCTCCGCAGCAGGCCCGTCGCCCTGATCCAAAGGCCGAGGTCTGGGCTTCGAAGAACGAATGGTTCGGCAAGGACGAGGCCATGACGTTCGCCGCCTTCGGGATCCACAAGCGTCTGGTGGAGGACGAAGGATTTGACCCGCAGTCTGATGACTACTATTCTGAGCTGGATCGAAGGATGGCGAGGGAATTCCCCCACAAGATCCAAAGGTCCCCGCAGCCGGAAAGCCAGGCTCGTCCTGCGCAGACGGTTGCTGGTGTATCGCGGAACCCGGCATCTGCCGCCGGCCGCGCGCGAAAGGTTCGTCTCACCCCGAGCCAGGTAGCCATTGCAAAGCGACTGGGTGTGCCGCTGGAAGAGTACGCAAAGTACGTGAAGGAGTGATAGAGATGACCGAGAAGCACGAAAGTGGGTTTGAGGGAATTTCGCGTTCTCCTCGCACTTCCACGACCCGGGAGAAGACGGCTCGTCGCAAGCCGTGGGCTCCCCCTTCCGCACTCGACGCGCCTCCCGCGCCAGAGGGTTTCAAGCACCGGTGGATCAGGGCAGAGGCTCGCGGTTTTGACGACCGCAAGAACATTTCTTCCCGCCTTCGCGAGGGCTACGAGCTTGTTCGCAAGGATGAATATCCGGACTTCGAAGCGCCCGTGATCGACTCTGGACGATACGAGGGTGTGTTTGGTGTCGGCGGCCTCCTGCTGGCCCGCATCCCTGTCGAGACTGTTGGAGAGCGGAACAGCTACTACCGTTCCAAGAACTCCGATCAGGTCGAAGCGGTGGACCGCGAGCTGATGCGGGAAAACGCTCATTCCTCCATGGCGATTCAGAAGCCTGAACGCCAGTCCCGTGTAACCTTTGGTGGCCCCCGTCGGGGCTAACCATCCATCCTAGAGGAGCCATAAAATGGCAAACCAGGAAACCGCTTACGGGCTTCGACCCGTTTGCCTTCTTGGCGCTGGTGCGAACACCACGAGGCTCAACAAGTACGAGATCGCCTCGAACAACACCAACGCCATCTACCAGTACAGCATCGTCGTTCCGACGTCGAACGGCGTCATCGACCAGGCCGGCGCCACCGACGGTGGCACGGTCGCCGCGCTGGGCGTCCTGATGGGCGTCGAGTACGTCGACAGCACGACCAAGAAGGTTGTGTGGAAGAACTACTGGCCGGGTTCGAGCGCGGTCGCGGTCGACACCAACTACCCGGTCAAGGCTCTGGTCGCGGACGATCCGCTCCAGGTCTTCCAGGTCGCGACGGATGCGTCGATCACGGACCGCGCCACCGCGGTGCTGGGGATCTTCGCCAATGCGTCGCTGGGCACTTCGGCTCGCACCGGTTCGACGGCCAACGGTCGTTCGAACTCGGCGCTTTCCGTTTCGTCCATCGCCACGACGGCGACCCTGCCGCTGAAGATCATCGGCATTGTCGACGACGCCGCCAACAGCGACTACACCGCTGCTGGTATCCCGCTACTCGTCCGCCTGAACGCGCATTACAACTCGCCCAATGCGCGCTTCGACTCGCAGACGACTGCTCCCACCACCGGTATCTGAGGAGGGTCTGACTAATGACCATTTCTCGCGCACAGCTTGCCAAGGAGCTTGAGCCTGGCCTCAATGCCCTCTTTGGGCTTGAGTATGACCGCTACGACAGGGAACACGAGGAGATCTTCGACGCGGAGACCTCTGAGCGTGCCTTTGAGGAGGAGGTCATGAACGCCGGCTTCGGCACGGCGCCCGTCAAGAACGAGGGCAACGCGGTTCAGTACGATGACGCGCAGGAGACCTACACGGCGCGTTACACGCACGAGACCATTGCCCTGGCCTTCTCGATCACCCAGGAGGCCGTGGAGGACAACCTCTACGACCGTCTGGCGGCCCGCTACACCCGAGCGCTCGCGCGCTCGATGTCGCAGACCAAGCAGATCAAGGCGGCGGCGATCCTCAACAACGCGTTCAGCACGGGCCAGTATGCCATCGGCGACGGGGCGGCTCTTTGCTCGTCCTCGCATCCGAGCCTTGTTGGCAACCAGCGCAACAAGCTGACGACTCCGGCGGATCTCAACGAGACGTCGCTGGAGCAGATGCTGATCGACATCGCCGGGCTCACCGACGAGCGTGGCATGAAGATCGCGGTTCGCGGCCTGAAGCTCCTCATTCCGAAGGAGCTTCAGTTCATCTCGGAGCGGGTTCTCAATTCGAACCTTCGCCCCGGCACCGCGGACAACGACACGAACGCCCTGAAGTCGATGGGGATGATCCCCCAGGGCGCGGTGGTCAACCACTTCCTGACGGATCCGGACGCGTACTTCATCAAGACAGACGCGCCCAACGGCCTGAAGATGTTCCAGCGCGTCGCCATCCAGACGGCTATGGAGGGCGACTTCGACACCGGGAACATGCGCTACAAGGCTCGTGAGCGGTACTCGTTCGGGGCGTCCGACTGGCGCGGTATCTTCGGCACCGAGGGTGCGGCCTGACCTGACCGGGAAGGGCTTCCAGAGGGGAAGGGCGGGCTTGTCCCGCCCTTCTTTTTTGGCTAAGGTTCAAGAGTTCCGGGCTTCTGGCCCTGTCGACCGTCCCGGCGGACGCTGCACAGACGACAGGGCGATACTCGTGCAGGAGGGTCTTCCTGATGGCTACCACGACTTTTTCGGGTCCCGTCGTTTCGCAGAACGGTTTTTCGGACAGCCGCACCTCTGGCGGGGTTTGTCAGAACATCCGTACGCGGTTCACCATCGCCCAGGTCAACGCCGGCGCCACGCTCCTTCCGGCCATTTCCGGCTACCGGTATCGCATGGTCGCCTGCAAGGCGATTGCGGTCGGTGGCGCGGCCGGCGCGGTGACGACGGTCGATATCCTCGGCACCTCGACCACGTCGCGCAAGCTTGTGGCCTATGCCCAGGCGAGCCTCACCCAGTCGACGGTGCTGTTCGACGGCGGGTCGGGCGGCGCGGTCCTGGCGGATGGCGCGAGCTACACGGCGAACGATGAGAACACCGCCATCACCATCAGCAAGACGGGTTCCGACGTCACCACCGCTACGCACATCGACATCGTCTTCAGCTACGTGATCGAGTAATGCGTCATGGCAGACGCGGTTACGACCCAGACCCTGTTTGACGGGGCGCGTAGGGCGGTATTGAAGTTCACCAACATTTCAGACGGCACGGGTGAATCCGCTGTCGTCAAGGTGGACGTTTCTGCCTTGGCTACCCTGGATGGGAAGAGCTGCACGTCGGTCAACATCGAAAAGATAGATGCGATCACGCGTGGGATGGCGGTGGATATTCTCTGGGCTGCCTCAGCGAATGTCGTCTGCATGACGATTGGGGAAGATCAATTCCAATCTCACGACTTCTCCAAGTATGGTGGGTTGTCGAACAACGCGGGATCGGGCAAGACCGGGGATGTCCTCTTCACGACTGTTGGGGCGACTGCGGGAGACCGATACACGATCATCCTTGAGTGCCTGAAGAACTACGGCTGAGGGCAGGTGCGCGATGACCCGTGAGGTTTCCTCCATCACGCGCACCGGGGCCCATGAGCCGTTCGAGCTTCAGGTCTCGCGCGGCCAGGTCGCCTATCACCGGACTAACTTCAAGTTCGGGTTCAATCCGGATGTCGACGATGCGCTGGAGACTGTGTGGGCGCAGGGCGGACTGTACAGCTACCTGGCTGCTGCAAGTGTCCTCACCGTCTCCAGCTCGAATGCGAACGATACGGCGGCCGGAACGGGGGCTCGCACGGTCGAGATCTTCGGCCTGGACGCCAGCTACAACGAGATCTCCGAGACGATTTCGTTGAATGGCCAGACCGGGGTCAGCACCTCTCAGTCCTACCTCAGGATCAATCGCGCCATTGTGCGGACGGCTGGGTCCGGAGGCCAGAATGCCGGCGTCATCTATGCCGGAACCGGTACGGTCACGGCAGGGGTCCCTGCCAACATCTACACGACCATCGCCGCGGGGGATAACCAGACCCTGATGGCCCTGTGGACGGTGCCGGCGGGGTACACCGCGTACCTGCATGAACTCCTGGCCACCGTGGCCACAACGCAGAACAACAAGTACTGCACCGCAACCCTTGTAGCTCGTCCACTCGGACAGGTATTCCAGGTGAAGGACAAGTTCGTGATCTCAGAGGGCTCGCATCACCAGGAATACAGTTTCCCGCTCAAGTTCGACGAGAAGACCGACATCGAGGTTCGCGCCATCGGTGATTCTGCTTCAGCGGACATTGCCATTTCTGCCGCGCTGGACATCGTCTACATTCGAAACGGGAGCACCTTGGCATGAGCAAGGGAAAGATGCCCCCGCGATCCAGCAAGTACTTCCGGTCCACGAAGTCCGGGGCCGGCATGACGCAGGCTGGCGTCGCGCGCTATCGGCGCGAGAACCCTGGCAGCAAGCTTTCGACGGCGGTAACCGAGAAGAACCCGTCTCCGGCTCGCGCGTCGCGACGCAAGTCGTTCTGCGCGCGCTCTGCCGGCCAGATGAAAGACTTCCCGGAAGCTGCGAAAGATCCCAACAGCCGTCTCCGACAAGCCCGTCGGCGTTGGCGTTGTTGAGGAGGAGGAGAGTGCGATGAAGAAGTCGAACGGCAAGATGAGCAAGGGTTCTTCCTGCGGCGCCAGCATGGGCGGTGCGGTGAAGAAGGGCAAGATGGGCTACAAGTCCGGCGGCTCGGTCAAGCGGATGAGCTGCGGCGGGAAGATGAAGTGACGAAATGGCGACTTCAGGCTCCAAGGATTTCGAACTCGATGTAAATGAGTACATCGAGGAGGCTTTTGAGCGCTGCGGTCTTGTGGCTCGTACGGGTTACGACCTCAAGACCGCAAAGCGTTCTCTTAACCTCATGCTTGCCGACTGGGCCAACCGCGGCATCAATCGTTGGACGATTGCTCAGACAACGCAGGCTCTTGTTGCTGGCACCGGAACCTATGCCCTGGACGCGTCGACTATCGACATCTTGTCTGCGGTGGTTAGAAGCTCCGGAACAGACTATGCCTTGGAGCGTCTGAGCAGGGACGACTACATCAATATCCCTGCAAAGACTCAGCAGTCTCGGGTGTCGCAGTACTACCTGGACCGTCAAATCACGCCCGTCCTGAAGGTTTGGCCAGTCCCTGAGAACAGCACGGACACGATCATCTATGATCGGTTGGTGCGAATGGACGACGCGGACACTCAGATCAACACCCTTGAGATACCGTTCCGATTTTACCCGTCGCTGGCCGCCGGCCTGGCCTACTACGTGGCCATGAAGAAGGCTCCGGACCGGATCCAGCTCCTGAAGGCCGTCTACGAGGAGGAACTTGACCGCGCTCTCTCCGAGGATCGCGACAGGGCGTCCTTCGTCGTTCTTCCGAGCATGGACTACCAGAGGTCCCCATGAGCGCTTTTTCCACCGGGAAAAACGCCTACGGCATCTCAGACAGGTCTGGGTTCCGGTATCGGTTGAACGTGATGCGCAAAGAGTGGACCGGCATGCTTGTCGGTCCGGATGAGTACGAGCCAAAGCACCCTCAGCTTGAGCCCATCCGCAAGGTCGTTGATCCCCAGGCCTTGAAGGATGCGCGTCCTGACCGGATAGAGCCGACCACGGTATGTGTTGGAGTTCCCCTGGTCGAGGGGCCGGCGTTCCGGCCGCTTCAGTCCATTTCCCAAATTGGGGAAGTCACGGTGGTGACGTCATGAGCTTCACCTATGCCCAGCTCAAGCAGGCGATCCAGGACTACACGGACAACAACGAGACAACCTTTGTCTCGAACCTCCCTCTGTTCATTCGAACGGCGGAAGAGCGAATTCTAAAGTCGGTTCAGCTCAGCCTGTTCCGGAAGAACGTCTCCGGAACGATGACGTCTGGGAATAAGTACCTGGCCTGCCCCAGCGATTTCCTGGCTCCCCTTTCCCTGGCGTACATCTCGTCTGGGGATCAGAACTTCCTGGATTTCAAGAGCGTGGACTACATCCAGACGGTGAACCCGGATGGTAGCGATACGGGCCTTCCGAGGTACTACGCGTTGTTCGACATCGACAACTTCATCCTGTCTCCCACTCCAAGCAGCTCCTTCTCGGTGGAGCTTCATTACTTCTACCGGCCTGCCAGCCTCACGGCCGGCGCGGAGGGTGGGACGACTTGGCTCAGCGAGAACGCTCCGCTGTCGATGCTCTACGGCTCCCTGGTCGAGGCCTACATCTACATGAAGGGTGAGCAGGACGTCATGGCGCTGTACGACAAGCGCTACACCGAGTCCATTCTTGGCTTGAAGATGTTTGGTGAGGCCAAGGAAGTCGTTGACGAATACCGCACCGGAGCTATCGTGAGGCAGAAGCAATGACCCCGATTGCTTCCATCGGATCCGATTTCAAGGTTTCCGTGCTCACGACCAACCATCGTGGGCATACCCCTGAAGAGATAGCGGACCGCTGCCTGGCACGAATCCTGGTCGTCTCCGAGACGGCCCCTGATCCGATCCGGCAACAGGCTGAAACCTTCCGACAGTCTCTACGGGCTGTCCTGGTTCTATACATGAATGAGGCGGCAACTTCGGAGCGTGTTACGCTCGAAGCCAAGCTTCGGAACGCTGGTTTTTCTGACGCTGCCGACATCCTGAGGAGGTTGTGACATGGCATTCACGGGCAACTACGTTTGCACGTCCTTCAAGAAGGAACTTCTGGAGGCGGTGCACAATTTCAAGCTCACCGGTGGCAGCACTTTCAAGCTGGCATTGTACGACAACAGCGCCAGCTTTACGGCCGCAACGACCGCATACACCGCCACCAACGAGGTGAGTGCTTCTGGGTCGTATTCGGCAGGCGGAGGCTCCCTGACTCGCGTTGACCCGACGACGTCTGGAACGACGGCCTTCACCGATTTCGCGGACCTCACGTTCACGTCGGCCACGATCACGGCTCGCGGAGCCCTGATCTACAACGACTCTGCCGCGGGGGATCCGTCGGTCGTTGTCCTGGACTTCGGATCGGACAAGACGTCTACAGCCGGCAACTTCACCATCGTGTTCCCGACGGCAGATTCCAGTTCTGCGATCATCCGGATCGCCTGAGGTTTTGCAACTTCAGATACGCCTGAGTAATTTGGGCGGATAGCGTTCAAATGGCTGATGCAGTCGTTCCATTCGTAGGGTGGGGAAGAGGTTCGTGGTCCTCTGGCGCATGGGGAGTGGGGAGCGTCATTGTTCCCTCCGCCACGGCCTCTTCCGGCACGGTTTCAGTACAGGCTGGCGCAGAAGTAAGTGTCACAGGTCAGATTCTTGCGTCCTCCGTTGGAGATGTGTCGGTTATCACCGGGGTTGACGCGTCTGTCTCCGGCCAGTCCGTCACATGCTTTGTTGGAACGGTTGACGTCCAAGGGGCCGCTAGCGTCTCCGTTTCCGGCCAGTCTGCATCAGTCTCCTGCGGCACGGTATCGGCCGAGGCCGGAGCAGATGTTTCCGTTGCGGGCCAGTCCATTGCAGCCTTCTCCGGGGCAGTCTCGGTGCAGGCGGATGCAGATGTTTCGGCCACAGGGCAGTCTTCTACGGCCTACGGTGGAACGGTCACGGTCATCACGGGCGTTGACGCCTCGGTCACGGGACAACAGGTTTCGGCGTCTGTTGGGACTTCCCAGGCATCGGCAGATGCCAATGCCTCTGTTGCGGGACAACAAGTTCATGTACTCTCCGGTACGACTCTCGTTTGGGGTCAAGTGATCCCTGCGCAGATCCCGTCGTATGCCGGGATATCCCCCTCTCAAAGTCCGAGTTGGACATCCATAGCCGCATAGTGAGGTAGGTCATGCCTAGCACCTACACGACCAACAACGGGATTGAGCTGCCAGCGACTGGAGAACAGTCGGGTACGTGGGGCGATACCGTCAACACGAACATGTCCATCGTGGACCGCCTGGTCACCGGCGTCGGCACGATCACTCTTTCTGGCACCACCCACACGCTGACCACGACCAGCGGCACGCTCTCGGACGGCATGTACCGGGTCCTGGTCTTCTCGGGGAGCCCGAGCGGAACCAACACGGTCACGATCAGCCCCAACACCCAGCAGAAATACTACATCGTCAAGAACTCGTCCGGGCAGAGCGTCGTCCTCACGCAGGGCTCCGGCGGCAACGTGACCGTGGCCAACGGGGACGTGAAGATCGTCTACGCCAACGGCGGCGGCGCGAGCGCCGCGGTCGTCGACCTGACGGCCGACCTGGCGATGTCGAGCGTCAACATCACCGGCGGGACCATTGATGGGTCCGTTATCGGCGGATCATCCGCGGCCGCTGGCACGTTCACGACCGCGACGGTCGGCGCCGGCCTGGTCGGTACGCCCTCGCTGACGACTACCGGCGACACCAACACGGGTCTCTACTTCCCCTCCGCCGACACGGTTGCCGCGACGACTGGCGGTACCGAGCGTCTTCGTGTGGACAGCAGCGGCAACGTCGGCATTGCAACTGCTAGCCCATCTTCTTTCGGCAAGTTTGCGGTGCAGGGCGCGTCAACCACTCGTGCATTCTACGCAGACGCTTTGGCGCAGCCCGTGGCGCGCTACGACGACAACTCCTACGTCAGCAATGGTTTGACTATCAGAAACACGGGCGTTTCGGGGTCCAATCAGGGCATCGGCCTGCTCTTCCAGCTTGGGGCTGGCGGAACCGCAGTTGACTCTGGCGCTATTCAGATGCGTAGCGAGGCGGATTACTCCACCGCCGCCAACCAAGACGCCGCAATGGCGTTCTTCACGGTGGCGAATGGGACAAACTCCGAGCGTATACGGATCGACAGCAGCGGCAACGTCGGCATCGGCACGTCGGGTCCGGTGGATTTGCTGCAAGTCAACAGAGGCAGCGGAAGCGGGATTACGTCCGGCATCTCTTTGTCAACAGCGGCTGGCGGCGTTGGGGACGGCAGTTACATCAAATGGACTGGCGCCGGAACCTCTGAAAAAATTGCCCGAATTGACGGTGTTCAAGAAGGCACCGACGTTGGTTCGATCCGTTTCAACACCGGCAACGGCGCTGACGGTTTTGCCGAGCGCATGCGCATAAACAGCAGCGGCAACGTCGGCATCGGGACGAGTTCGCCTAATAGCAAGCTACATGTAAATGGCTCTGTAACACTTACTTCGAACTACATGACCTATATGGTCAATGCCTACTACGACGGCTCTTGGAAGTACGTTGAGAATGGCATTGCGTGGGGCATCGGTAACAACTTTGGCGGTCCCTCCGACGGAGTGACCATTGCTGCCGCCGCATCCAATTCGAGTGGCGCGGGGGCTGCCCTGACTTGGCTGCCGAGGCTTAGCATCGAAAGCACCGGCAGGCTGAAGGTCAGCTACGCAAGCAACGGGGTTGTCACCGCCCTTACCGACGGCGCGACGATCACGCCGGACTTCAACGCCGCGAACAACTACTCCCTGACCATTGGCGGGGCTCGCACCCTGGCGAACCCCACCAATCTCACCGCCGGCCAGTCCGGAGCGATTGTGATTACCCAGGATGGCACGGGCGGCCGCACCCTGGCTTTCGGCACGTATTGGAAGTTCCCTGGTGGGACGACCCCGACGTTGACGACGACCGCCAGCGCCGTAGACGTCCTGGTCTACTATGTCGAGAGCACCACGCGGATCACCGCAACCATGCTCAACGATGTGAAGTGACGCCATGATCGTCCCCGGCTCCGCACACGCTCTGCTGCTCTCCCAGAGCGGCTACAACGTCCCCTACTCGCTGCGCTTCCGCCGCGCCAATAGCGCGTATCTGTCGAGAACTCCGGCAAGCACCGGAAATCAGCAGGTCATGACTTTTTCTTGGTGGATGAAGATTGGGGAGCTTCCGTCAGCAAATCAGGTGAAGGTTATTTTTGCTTCTGGGGCTGCCGGTTCAAATCCATTTTTTGCAATTGGGTTTAATGACGGAAACAATGCGGGTGGAAACGCTCCTCTAAGAATGTCTATCCTTGAGGGGACATCTTCTGTTCTTACATCTCTTGCTTCCGATATGCTTTTCCGAGATCCATCTGCTTGGTATCATTGCGTAGTGGCAATTGACACCACTCAAGCCACCAGCACAAACAGAGTGAAGCTGTACGTCAACGGAACCCAGCAAACTTTGGGAGGAACAACCACCTACGGAACAAGTGGTGTGTATCCTTCTTTGAACGCAAACATCAATTACAATACCAGCACCTACGCAACTCTAATTGGGAAGTCTAGCTATCTGAGCCAGTATTTTGACGGATATCTGGCAGAAATGAACTTCATCGACGGACAAGCCCTGACGCCCAGCAGCTTCGGCCAGACCGACAACGCTACCGGCGTGTGGGTTCCGAAGAAGTACTCGGGCACCTACGGCACCAACGGCTTCTACTTGAAGTTCGCGGACGCCACCAGCACCACCACCATCGGCAACGACAGCAGCGGCAACGGCAACAACTGGACGCCCAGCGGCATCTCGGTGACGAGCGGCGTGACGTACGACCAGATGCTCGACACGCCGACGCTGAACTATGCGGTGATGAACCCGCTTGATTTGAGCGGCACGGCTGCGACGTTCCAATGGGCCAATATGCAGGTCACGCGCAGCGGTGCGTCGTTCGCGCAGGCTTACTGCTCAATTCAGATGTCGAGCGGCAAATGGTACTGCGAGATGACTGCTGGCGCGGATATTACAAACCTTTCGTCCGGCATCATCACCGGCACAACAAATGCTGCTGCGAACCGTTACCTTGGTCAGGACAGCTACACCTACGGCTACGACCCAGATGGGCGGAAGGTGAACAACGGTTCATATACTTCATATGGAAACTCTTGGACGGCGGGAGACATCATCGGGATCATTATCGATGCCGACAACGGGAAGCTATATTTCAGCAAGAACGGAACGGTGCAGAACAGCGGCGATCCTGTCGCCGGTACAAACGCTGCTTTCACGGGATTGACAGGGCCTTATCGGTTCGCGGCAGCTTTTGAGAACGGCGGAATCGGCGATTTTAATTTCGGCCAGCGCGCCTTCGCCTACACGCCGCCCAGCGGCTTCAAGGCGCTGAACACCGCCAACCTCCCGACGCCCTCCATCAAGAAGGGTTCGCTCTACATGGACGCGACCCTTCGCACGGGCACGGGTGCGACGGCTTCG
>Ga0129333_10001938_pt1 | contig 19023 bp, 18 predicted proteins | sample CPB6_08_DNA_FD_94474 | JGI IMG/M metagenome (GOLD analysis project Ga0129333, IMG submission 94474) | Freshwater to marine salinity gradient microbial communities from Chesapeake Bay, USA - CPBay_Sum_0.6_0.8_DNA | ecosystem: Environmental > Aquatic > Marine > Coastal | place: USA: Chesapeake... | reverse complement strand
GGCTGAGCAAATTAGAAAAATAAAAGAATTAGGTGCAAAGATACTTGCAGAGAACTGCGGACAAACATTCGAAAAAGTGATGAAAGACTTTGACCGCGACTATTGGATGAATGCTGATGAATCTGTGAAATATGGCATTGTAGACGGACTCGTAAAGTCAATTTAATTTTTAATTCAACTTATGGCAAAGAATAATTTGCATTGTTCATTCTGCGGAAAGAATCGTGATGAGGTAAAAATTCTTATCGCAGGACAAGAAGGTCATATCTGTGAATCATGCGTTGAACATGCCAAAGAAATCGTCTTTCAAGAAGTTGAATCTAAAAAAGAAGGTAAATCTGATTTTAAATTATCAGTTAGGAAGCCAATTGAATTAAAAAAACACCTCGACGAATACGTAATTGGTCAGGATGAAGCAAAAAAAATTCTCTCTGTTGCTGTTTACAATCATTACAAAAGACTCAATCAGCCCACAATAAAAACTGGGAAAGCAAATAAAAAATCTGAAGCGGTTGATGAAGTAGAAATTGAAAAGAGTAATGTGATCATGGTTGGTGAAACAGGTACGGGAAAAACATTACTTGCTAAAACCATTGCCAAACTATTAAATGTTCCTTTTGCAATAGTAGATGCTACTGTTTTTACTGAAGCCGGGTACGTTGGAGAGGATGTAGAAAGTATTTTAACAAGATTACTCCAGGTCTGTAATTATGATGTAACTGCTGCAGAAAGTGGAATTGTATATATCGACGAAATTGATAAAATAGCAAGAAAATCTGATAACCCTTCCATTACAAGAGATGTAAGCGGCGAAGGAGTTCAACAAGGACTCTTAAAATTATTAGAGGGAACAGACGTGTTGGTTCCACCTCAAGGAGGAAGAAAACACCCCGATCAAAAACTGATCAAAATCAATACGCAAAACATTCTTTTCATTTGCGGTGGAGCATTTGATGGCATTGATAAAGTAATTGCAAGAAGGGTGAACACAAATGCGATTGGCTTTAATGTAAATAAGAATGTGCAGGATGAAATGAAAAATAACCTGCTGAAATTTGTCAATGCACAAGATTTAAAATCATTTGGTTTAATACCAGAACTACTTGGACGACTTCCGGTAGTTACCTATCTTGATCCATTGGACAAAGCAACGCTAAAATTAATTTTAACTGAACCTAAAAACGCATTAATCAAACAATATAAAAAATTGTTTGCCCTTGAAGAGATTGAGTTAAAAATTGATGAGGACGTACTTGAATTTATGGTAGACAAAGCAATGGAATTTAAATTGGGTGCAAGAGGACTAAGATCCATTTGTGAAAGTATGCTGACTGACGCCATGTTTGAATTGCCCTCTTCGGATAAAAAAGAATTCATGTTGTCACTTGAATACGCTGCACAGAAATTTGAACATGCAAAATTGAGTGTTCTCAAAGTTGCCTAAGCAAATCAGCAATACGCCAAAATCTAGTTCTCAAAATCAAGGTATGGTGAAACCTTGATTACCCTCTCCTGCTCTAAACTTCCTATCGAAAGCAACTCATCTAGGTTGCTGATTTTTTGATGCGACTTAATATATGCAAGTATTGACTTTGCAAACAAATGATCGATATAGGGGTGCCGACGCATCTCTTTATACGTTGCGCTATTGAGCTTGATTTTTATCGGTATAAAATCAGTTTCAATGGATACCAAACTGCTGAATCGCATGAAATTACTATCAGACATCCCATATACTTCTTTCAATTGGTTAATGTGTATAAATCCGCCTAGTCGCTCTCTGTATTTGATCATTCTTGCCGATAACTTTTCTCCTATACCCGGTAATTTTTCTAGTGCAATACTATCTGCAGTATTCAAATCAATCACCAAAAGCTCTTTATTTCTGTAAGGTTTTGAAACAATGCCTGTTTCAATTTTATTAGCTCTTGAATAGCTGCTGTTGGAATTATTATAATAGTTATTCTTGCGATGCACAAGCAGCTTGTCCATACTATCCAATTGAACCAGCGTGATATTCAATGGTTCAATTGGATCTGCATCTCTGGAAAAAAATGATGGCAAAATGATAATCAATGTAATGAGAATTCCCATAATATAAATTCCCAGTCGCTCTTTTTTACTAAAATGAAACCATTCTCTCAAAATCTTCTTCCATTCCATGATGCGAAAATCATGAATAGACTGTACCAAAAAAGATAAAATCAACAGATTTTAAAGTGATAATTCACAGCTGCAATTGTAGTCCATCGTAAGCAAAAAACATTCCTTTAGGCAACTCTTCTGAAACCTCATCATGAAGTCCCATTTGATGACTAACATGTGTGAAATAAGTCTGTCGAGCATTGAGCATTGTTGCCATTTCAATTGCTTCATCTAAATTAAAGTGAGACAGATGCTTCTCTTTTCTTAATGCATTCAATACCAATACATCGGTTCCATTGACAACCCTCTTCGCCTGCTCACCAATTGCATTTGCATCAGTGATATAGGTAAAGTTTTCAATCCTGTATGCAGTCACATTCATGTTCATATGTCGCACATTGAATGGATGAAATGTTAGATCACCAACGTGGAAGGGTTCTTCGTTTATGGTATGCAAATTGATTTCAGGGATACCAGGATATTTCAATTCTGAAAAGGCATAATAAAAATCTCTTTTTAGCGCTTCAGATGTTTCCTCATTCGCATAAATAGGTATCGATTTTTTAGAAAAAAAATTAAATGCCCGGATATCATCCAATCCCGCAATATGATCTTTATGAGAATGTGTGAAGAGTACCGCATCGATATGTTCGATGCCTGATCTTAACATTTGTGTTCGAAAATCAGGAGTAGTATCTATGACAACAGTTGTTGTTGAAGAACTTATCAATATACTGCTCCTAAGCCGTTTATCTTTATTGTTTTCAGATTTGCAAACATGGCATTTGCAGGCAATCATGGGTACTCCACCACTGGTACCGGTTCCTAAAAACTCAATCTTGATTGACAAATTAAAACCTGTTGAACTGTAAAATAATTATGCAGCGTGTGAATCAAATTCATTTTTTGCAGTCACTTCCTCATAAATTTTTCTGCTTTCTTCCGTAAGATGATCCGCTGTAATGTTTAGCGTCGGAATCAGATCAATGAGGGTATTTATTCTTCCCTCCGTTTGTAAAAATTTATTGAGAACAACTACTTTCTTTGATTCCAAAATACAATATCCACTTTGAAAAGTACCCCGCTCATATCTGAGAATATAGCCAGCCTCATCTACTATTTTTTCCAACTTCTCAAGCGTGGATGGAGTGAATTTCAGTTTCATAATCCTCGTTTGAACAAATTTACAAAATGAGATAGGCTTTTACCTTGCCAAAACACACTAATTGTAAACATTTTAGTATGTAAATGTGAATAATAAAATCACTCTTTATTGGTCATTCTTATTACTGGAACAATCATTTCTTCCATTGAGACGCCACCGTGTTGAAAACTATTTTTATACAAGTTTGCAAACTGATTGAAATGATTTGGATAACATAGATAATCCTGCTTGCCTGCAAAAATGAAGGAGGAACTGATATTTGACTTTGGTAAACCTCCAAGTTCAGGATCCTTAAAAGAAATAACTTCCCTTAAATCTACATCCAGATTTTTGCCGTTTTTATATCGAAGATTGTTAGTGGTCTGTTTATCAGCAACCACTTTCAGTGGTGATTTTACCTGCAAACTTCCATGATCGGTTGAAATCAAAACAGTACATTTTTTTTGGGATAATTTCTTCAGCATTTGAAAAAGAGGTGAGTGAGTAAACCAGGTTTTGGTTAAACTCCTGTATGCCTTTTCATCAGCAGCCAGCTCCTTGATCATTTCCATTCCTGTTCTAGCATGACTTAACATGTCTACAAAGTTGTATACTACGATGGATAAATCATTTGACAACAATACACCAGGATTGTCAGATAGTTTAATTGCATCGGAATTTGACAAAACCTTATGATAAGAATACTTGATGTCATCTCTTTTGAGCGATTGAAGTTGAGTTTGGAAATAATCAGGCTCACTATTGTTTTTACCATCTTCGTCATCATCCTTTTTCCAAAGTGAAGGAAATTTTTTCTCAATATCTTTTGGAAGCATCCCCGCAAACAAGGCATTACGACAGTAATGTGTAGTGGTGGGTAAAATAGAGAAATAACAATCTTCCTCTTGAATGCTGAATAATTCAGATAATGCTGGTTCAATTGCTTTCCATTGATCCAGCCTAAAATTGTCGATCAATATCCAAACCAATGGTATTTCAGGTGAAATATGTGGAAGAATTTTTTGTTGGAAAAATTGATGACTCAATATTGGAGTATTTGTATCTGGATGATTGATCCAAGAAGTATAATTCCTTGAAATGAATTTGAAAAAAGCAGCATTGGCTTCTTTTTTTTGTTCTAGCAGGATTTCAGTCATTTCAGGTGAATCACTCTTTTCCATTTCGAGTTCCCAGTAAACCAGTTGCTGATATACTTCAATCCAATTCTTAAAAGTCGGATCTTCACCCAGTGCATCAAACATTGATTGGAATTGTTGCTGATAGTTTGTGGTGATGGTTTCAGTGATCAATCGTTTATTTTCAAGATTCTTTTTTAAGGTCAGCAGTACTTGATTTGGATTGACCGGTTTAATCAAGTAATCAGTTATCTGTGCCCCTATAGCCTCTTCCATCAAACTTTCAGTTTCATTTTTTGTAACCAATACTACAGGCAAATGAGGATACAATCTCTTGATCCTTTGAAGTGTCTCGAGTCCACTCATGCCCGGCATAGACTCATCCAGCAGAATAAAATCAACCTTTTGTTTTTGTAAAAATTCAAGTGCATCAAATCCATTGGTCTTGGTAATGAGCTGGTAACCCTTCATTTCCAGAAATAGCTTGTGCGCTTCAAGAATCTCAACTTCATCATCCACCCATAAAACAGTTGCCAATGCCATGCAATAGATTTTGTGAAAAAAACATCAAACTTATAGAATAAAGTTAGTGAATAGCATGTCAGCTAAGTACCTTTGCGCACAGATATCAAAAAATAACAATTGACCAAAATGGGCTTTAGAAAATTTATCAATGACCCTGTTCACGGATTCATTACCATCAATGATCCACTTATTTTTGAAATCATTTCACACCCGTGGGTACAGCGACTAAGAAGAATCAATCAAATGGCAATGTCGTACTTGGTATACCCAGGTGCCGTTCACTCAAGATTCCATCATGCCCTAGGAGCTTATCATTTGATGGGAAATGCATTGCATGAGCTAAAGCAAAAGGGAATTTCAATATCAGAAGAAGAAGAACAAGCTGCAAAAATTGCCATATTGTTACATGATGTGGGACACGGACCGTTTTCCCATGCATTGGAATCTATTTTGGTTAAAGATTTAGAACATGAAGCCATCTCTTTGATGATCATGCATGCGCTGAATGAACAATTCAATGGAAAACTGACGATGGCCATTGAAATTTTCAAAGGAAGCTATTCAAAAAAATTCTTACATCAATTGATCAGCGGACAACTGGATGTTGACAGAATGGATTATCTCACAAGAGACAGTTTTTTCTCAGGAGTCATTGAAGGAAGCATAGGTTGTGACCGAATTCTTAAAATGTTAACTGTTCACGAAGGTTCATTAATGGTAGAGGAAAAAGGTATTTACTCCATTGAGAATTTTTTAGTGGCAAGACGATTGATGTATTGGCAAGTTTACCAACACAAAACAGTACTCAGTGCTGAGATGACATTGGTTAAAATTTTAGAGCGCGCGATTTGGTTGTTCAACAATGGTGATAGAGAAATCTCTGCATCAAACGGACTTGGGAATTTGCTTTTTAATAGAAAAAGTCAATTTGACAACCATTTTCTTGAAATGTTTTGCGGTCTGGATGACAGTGATGTAATGAGCGAAATCAAGCGATGGAAATCACATAAGGATTCCGTAATTGCTTTGCTTTCTGATGCTATTTTGAATAGAAATTTGCTGAAACTAAGGATGCAAAATGAGCCTATATCAGCTGAGGAAATAAATGATAAAAAGACAGAACTCGCTCTAGCATTGGATTTGAAGCCTGAAGATGCAAACTTTCTTGTATTCACTGGCATCGCAGAAAACAGTCTGTACAATTTGAATGACGAAAAGATAAACATCCTCTATAAAGATGGGGCGGTAAGAGATATTTCAAAAGTTGACGCACCGCTTATTCATCAAAATCTATCGCAACCTGTAAAAAAATTTTACATTTCTTTTTACAAAACGCAAAAAAAACCGTCATAGGTTTGCATACCTTCCGAATTACACCTCCGTTTTACTTAAAGAAAACTAGTATGAAATTTACAGCACTCCAGATTGCGACCCATATCAATGGAATAATTGAAGGAAATGAAAATACATCCGTAAATGGCTTTTCCAAGATTGAGGATGGTAAAGAAGGAGATATCAGTTTTCTTGCCAATCCAAAATATGAAGACCATTTATATACAACCAAGGCTTCAATCATTGTTGTATCAAATGTGCTGGAACTTAAAGAACCAGTGGCTCCTACACTAATAAGAGTGAGTGAACCATATGCGAGCTTTGCAAAGCTCATGAGATACTACCAAAATTTACTTTCAACCAATTTGGTTGGTATTGAAGAACCCTCGTTTATTCATCCCACTGCAACAATTGGAAAAAATGTATATGTAGCTGCCTTCAGTTATATTGGTGAAAATGCAGTAGTTGGTGATGACTCAAAAATATATCCTCATTCATATTTAGGATCAAACGTAAAAGTTGGCAGCAATACAACCATTTTTGCTGGAGTAAAGATTTACCATAATTGTGTGATTGGCAATGATGTACTTATTCATGCAGGCACAGTTATAGGAGGTGATGGATTTGGGTTTGCTCCTCAATCAGACGGCAGGTATAAAAAAATCCCTCAATTGGGTAATGTTATAGTTGAAGATTTCGTTGAAATTGGCGCTAATGTATGTGTAGACAGAGCTACAATGGGTTCAACGATCATAAAAAAAGGCACCAAACTGGATAACCTCGTTCAAATTGCCCATAATGTAGAGGTTGGCGAGAATACAGTTGTGGCAGCACAGGCAGGTATTAGTGGTAGCACGAAGATTGGCAATCATGTTACAATAGGTGGACAGGCTGGAATTGTTGGACATATTCTAATTGCAGAAGGTGCAAAAATCAACGGACAAAGTGGAGTTTCCAAAAGTATCCGTGATAAGAACACCATCGTAACAGGGAGTCCGGCTTTTGATTTCAGCTCAGCCATGCGTGCTCAAGCGATTTTCAGAAAACTCCCAGATTTGGAGAAAAAAATCAAGGAGTTGGAAAATCTCATTGAAATACTGATCAAAGAGAAAGAAGAACTTTCTTCGTAAATATTGATATTCAATAAATTATAGCTAAAGTACTCCTTAAGAAAATGGACTATCTTTGCAGTACCAAAAAAACCTGCAAACGTGAAAGATTTCAATCCTAACCAGCAGCATACACTTCAACAAACTGCGTCAATTTCAGGCACTGGTTTACATACAGGCGCCTTGGTCAATATGTCTCTCAAGCCAGCAGAACCTGGATTCGGTTATCAATTCAAAAGAATAGATCTAGAGGGCCAGCCAACCATTAAGGCAGATTGTGATTTGGTCGTTGAAACAACCAGAGGAACCACACTTGAATCGAATGGAGCAAGAATAAGCACTGTAGAGCATATCCTCGCAGCCCTTGTTGGAATGGGAGTTGACAATTGCCTGATTGAAGTTGATGGACCAGAGATCCCCATCATAGATGGCAGTTCCAAATTTTTTGTTGAAGAAATTGAAAAAGTTGGTGTGTTGGAACAGGATGCACCTAAAGATTGGTACATCATCGATACAAATATTATACACTATGATGAGGAAAGAGGTGTTGAACTAAAAGCAACTCCTGCGGTTGATTACCATATCACCACGCTGATCGATTTCAATAGTGACGTACTTGGAACACAACATGCTTCTTTGAAAAAAATAAGCGATTTCAAAGAACAGATTGCAGCCAGTAGAACATTCTGTTTCCTACATGAGCTAGAGGCCTTACTTGCCAATAACCTCATCAAAGGAGGTGACATCAACAATGCTATTGTTGTTGTGGAAAAACCTCTGACTGATGAAGTGAAGAAAAAATTAGGCACTGCTTTCAAAAACTCCGATTTTGATGTAAATAGCCAAGGATTTTTAAACAATCTTGAGCTCAGGTATACCAATGAGCCAGCAAGACATAAGCTCTTGGATATTGTGGGAGACCTTGCACTGGTTGGATTCCCTTTCAAAGCGCATATCATCGCAAATCGTCCAGGTCATTTTTCAAATGTTGAGCTAGCAAAAAAAATCAAGCAACACATTAAGAAAAATAAGGCGCTCAAGAACATACCCAATTATGATCCGACAATCCCTCCTCTTTACAATTCACAGGATATTGAAAAAAAATTACCGCATAGATATCCCTTTTTATTAGTGGATAAAATCATTGAGTTGTCTGATAATCATATCGTGGGCGTTAAGAATGTTACAGCCAATGAACAATTTTTCCAAGGTCATTTTCCAGGCAACCCGATCATGCCTGGAGTGTTACAAATTGAAGCCCTCGCTCAGGCTGGTGGTATTTTAGCCATCCATTGTCTCCCGCCAGGTGATTATGATACCTATTTCCTGAAAATAGATAACTGCAAATTCAAAATGAAAGTTGTACCTGGAGATACCTTGTTATTGAAACTAGAATTACTAGGACCAATTCGAAGGGGCATTTGTGAAATGATAGGTACTGTTTTCGTTGGAAATAAAATTGCCGCAGAAGCAACACTGATGGCGCAGCTGGTAAAAAGAGAGAATAATTAACCTGCCTAATGATTCACCAACATACTGTAATTCACCCCAATGCTAAAATAGGCAAGAACGTTAGAATTGACGCTTTCACAACCATTGAGGAAGATGTTGTCATTGGAGACAACACATGGATCAGCAGTAATGTACGCATCATGAATGGTGCAAGAATCGGAAATCATTGCCAAATCTTTCATGGAGCAATCATCTCAGCTCCTCCTGCTGATTTAAAATTCAATGGAGAACATACAACTGCAGAAATTGGCGATCATACCATTATCAGAGAATTCGTTTCAATTCACAGGGGTACAAAAGATAAAATGAAAACCATGATAGGCAGCAATTGCTTAATTATGGCGTACTGTCATGTTGCACATGATTGTAAACTCGGAGATCATTGCATCATGAGCAACAGTACTCAATTGGCCGGACATGTCACTTTAGGCAACTATGTAATTGTATCAGGAATGTGTGGTGTAAATCAGTTTGTAAGCATTGGTGATCATGCTTACATAGGAGGATTCACAACTGTAAGAAAAGACGTTCCTCCATTTGTAAGAGCAGGTAATATTCCCACCAATTTTTCAGGGATAAACTCAGTTGGCTTAAGAAGAAGAGGGTATTCTTCTGAAGAGATCAATCAAATCATGGATATCTACCGTGTTGTATATAATAGTAACTTAAATGTTACCCAGGCCCTCAAGAAACTGGAAGAATTACCCGCATCTGATATCAAAGCTCAGATTGTTGATTTTATCAAGGAAAGTAAAAGAGGTATCATAAGAGCAGCTTCTAAAATAAAATCTGATGAAGATACAGGTGACTAAGGCTGGTAAGCGTTTCAATCGTGATTGGATTTTTAGAAACCTTGATTTGAGCTTTTCTAATCTTGAGCGTTATGCCATCACAGGTCACAATGGCTCAGGCAAATCAACCCTTTTGCAATGTATCGCAGGATCAACCATGCTTTCAGAGGGCGAAGTTTCATTTTACCAGAATGAAATTAAAGTGTCTGCAGATGATCATTTTTCCTATGTTTCAATTTGTGCACCATACCTTGAGGTCATAGAGGAAATGACAGCACGAGAATTTCTTCTATATCATGAAGCATTCAAAAAATTCAAACCAGGAGTTTCTGTAGAAGATGTTTTAGATAAAATTGGACTAACAAATCATGCCAACAAACAAATTAGGTATTTCAGCAGTGGCATGAAGCAAAGAATCAAATTGGCACAGGCCTTTTACAGTGAGTCCTCAATCCTTTTATTGGACGAACCTTGTACCAATCTCGATGAACAGGGTATTGCGCTCTATAATACATTGCTTTCGAATGAAACGAAAGACCGCTTAGTGATCATCAGCAGCAATGACAAAACAGAATTTGAAACTTGCTCACAAGTGATCCAATTGGGTGTCTAAAAAAGGACTAATTTTGCGCAAAATCACTCATAATGCGCGACCAATTGGTATTTGACCTGCTTTCCAAAGAATTGAAAAGACAAAGAGAAGGTATTGAGCTTATTGCATCAGAAAATTTCACTTCCCTACAAGTAATGCAGGCAATGGGATCTGTTGCAACCAATAAATATGCTGAGGGATACCCAGGCAAAAGATATTATGGAGGATGCGAAGTAGTTGATGAAATTGAACAATTGGCTATTGATAGATTGAAAAAAGTTTTCAACGCCGCTTGGGCAAACGTTCAACCGCATAGTGGTGCACAGGCAAATACAGCAGTTTTCCTTGCTTGCTTAAAACCAGGTGATAAAATATTGGGATTAGATCTGAGCATGGGCGGACACCTCACACATGGGAGTCCTGCTAACTTTAGCGGAAAAACATATCAGGCTTTTTTCTATGGCGTTGACAAAGAAACTGGATTGGTCAACTATACTCAACTAGAAGAGATTGCAAGAAAAGAAAAGCCCAAAATGATCATATGTGGAGCATCAGCATATAGCAGAGATTGGGATTACAAGCGTATAAGAGCGGTTGCTGATGAAATTGGAGCACTGGTATTGGCTGATATTGCGCATCCAGCAGGACTTGTAGCAGCTGGATTATTGAATGATCCTTTTGATCATTGTCATATTATTACTTCTACAACACATAAAACATTAAGAGGACCAAGAGGCGGCGTTATCATGATGCGCAATGATTTTGATAATCCATTTGGCATAAAAGATCCAAAAGGAAACATAAGACCTATGAGTTCTTTATTGGACCTTGCTGTATTTCCTGGAATGCAAGGTGGGCCACTTGAACATGTAATTGCTGCAAAAGCAGTTGCCTTTGGTGAAATTTTGGATCCATCATTCAAAGCTTACCAACAACACGTAAAAGACAATGCACAAAAAATGGCTGCAAGTTTTGTAGCAAAGGGATACCACTTGATCAGTGGCGGAACTGAAAATCATTTGATGTTGATTGATCTTAGGAATAAAAATATCACTGGTAAAAAAGCACAGGAAACCTTAGACAGGGCTCATATCACGCTCAACAAGAACTCTGTTCCATTTGACGATAAGAGTCCATTTGTTACTTCTGGAATCCGAATAGGCGTTCCCGCAATTACTACACGCGGAATGAAATCAGAAAACATGCAAACTGTAGTAGACATGATAGACAAAGTGTTGATGAATGCTGATGATGAACAAATTATTGCTGCCGTAAAAGAAGATGTGAAATCATTTATGCTGCAATTCCCACTTTATCCTGAACTTGGATAATTGATAACCATGATTCAACGTATTCAATCTCTTTGGCTATTGTTAAGTACAACTTGTGCTGCCATCACATGGATTGTTCCAACTTTTGCTGGAGCAGCATCTGATGGGAACATGAAAATTTTCTCTGTTCGTGAAAGCATAGTATTGCTTTTTTTAATTGCATTTATTGCAGCCAGCAGCTTTGTGAACATTTTCTTTTTTCAAAACAGAAAAAGACAAAAGATGGTGATTGGTGCAACAATACTTGCTACCATTGGATTTATTATTGCACAATTTTTTATTGTAAAAGGCTTTAAAACAAATTTTCAAATATCACAAGGCAACTGGGAAATCAGTGCAATACTTCCCATTTTTATTATACTTTTTCAAGTATTTGCTTTTGTAGGCATCAGAAAAGATGAAAAGCTACTTAGCAGTGCAGACCGATTAAGATAAAGGATTAATATTCCTCAGAGTATACCCTCTTTAAATTAAGCGATTTAACAGGAGCAACCACCAATGGAAATTTCTCAACTGTAACATTGCTGGCATCCAAGCCAAATCCTCTTTCTTCAGAGAGAGATACCTCTTTTAATATGAAATATAATTTCATCACTACCCTCTCCCAGAATGGTAGTTCATTATCCTGACTCAAGAATTTTTCCATTACAACAAATTCAAAGTCACCAGCAATATTATTTCTAGCTAAGCTTTCATACCGTGATGTAATATTTACTTCCTTGTTGGCAACCATGTCTTCAACAACTTTCCTAAACATCAGATTGATCTTTGGCTGTACTCTAAATCCTAAACTAAACTCTACACGAATCACTTCATTCGGTATAATAGTTTGCACTTCATACTTACAGGTATAAGGATCATCAAGTGTATCTACATGAACAAACCAATAAATGTCTGCTCGTTTTGGCTTTTTGTTTAATATAGAATGGATGATTTTATATTCAATCTCTTTAGGATTATTCGCACTACTCAAGTATACTAGGTGAGTTGCATATTTATTGATGGAATGATCATTGCTAAGTTCCTGAAGAACAGGAAGATAGTTATCCAGTCGCGCAAATTCAACATACCTATTTTTGATTTTTCTTGCCTTGTACCATATATACATGATGATAACAAACAAACCTCCAAGTACAAAAGTCGCAAAACCTCCATGTGGGAACTTTTCAAGATTTGCAATCAAAAAACTAAATTCTATCGTTAAATAAACTACTAAATACAAATAAATCCACCATGCATTTACTCTATGTAAAACGAGATAATTTGCAAAAAGTATTGAAGTCGCAAACATGCATAAAGTAATTGCCAATCCATATGCGGCTTCCATGTTGCTTGAGCTTTTAAAATAAAAAACAATAAAGCAACATCCTAAGTATAATAAAGTATTGATTGCAGGGATGAAGAGTTGCCCTCTTTCTTCTGTTGGATAATTGATCCTAAATTTTGGCCACAGATTGAGTCGCATTGCTACACTCACAAGTGTGAATGATCCGCTTATCATAGCCTGACTGGCAACAACTGCTGCCATGGTCGCAATGATAATACCAATGAGCAAAAACGCATCAGGCATCATTGCATAAAAAGGATTCCTTAAAAGTTGTGCTTCTGGATGGGCTGCGGCAAACGCAGCGTTTTTCAGTAATCCTGCATTTGCAAATAATTTACCTTTTTCACTCAGCAAATATGCACCTTGACCAAGGTAATTGAGAATCAGAGCAGTTTTTACCCATATCCAAGTAATTCTAATATTTCGTTTCCCGCAATGCCCTAAATCTGAATACAAAGCCTCAGCACCTGTTGTGCACAAGAATACTGCTCCTAAGAGCCAAAAACCGCCAGGATAATTTATTAAAAGTTTTATGGCAAAAGCTGGATTAAAAGCACTCAAAACATGCCAGTTGCCAAACATGTTATAGATACCAATGACAGCTAACATCGCAAACCATATGAACATGACAGGTCCAAATAATTTACCTATTGACGCAGTTCCAAATTGCTGCAAAAAGAAAAGAGCAGTTAATATACCCAAAACGATAAAAACTATTTGCATTTCAGTTATACCTGAAAATTTTGGCAACTGGGTAAGTCCTTCTATTGCAGATGTTACAGAAATCGGGGGAGTTATGATGCCCTCTGAGAGCAGTGCAGCTCCACCGATCATTGCAGGTGCAATGAGCCACTTTTTCCTCCTCCTTACCAATGTATAAAGAGAAAAGATCCCACCTTCCCCCCTGTTATCAGCACGAAGGGTTAAGATGACATATTTCACAGTGGTTTGTAATGTTAACGTCCATATGATACAGGATATTCCTCCTAAAATCAGCTCATCACTGATGACTCTTCCATTGATAATAGCACTAAATACGTAGAGAGGAGAAGTTCCAATGTCGCCGTAAATGATTCCAAGCGCAATAAGTAATCCAGCTGCGGTTACTTTGTTTAATTGTTTACTCACAATGAAGTTGGGTTAAATGCCAATGGCCGAACAAAGTTATATGTATTCTGTATTGAATTTAAAAATGGTTAAAAAAATAATAAAAATCATCTGTCAGGCTTACCCGCATGATTTTTCCAAGTCTTATGAATCTGTTTGCATTGCATCACCTAATTTTATGACGTATGAAAAATATTAAATACATCGGAGGTATACTACTGGTAATAATCGCCTTCAGCCATTTGGCCCAAGCACAGAAAATTGACTACTCCCTGGTAGACAGAGAAGATGTCAGAGATATGAGCTTTGAAATTCTTGGGAAACTCAATAACAACATCATAATATATAAGAATTACAGAAACCGACATGCCATTTCCCTGTATGATAATGATATGCAACAAAAAAGCAGGGTGGACCTGAGCTTTCTTCCAGAAAAAATCATCAACGTCGACTTTATAACCTACAACGATTTCGCATACATGATCTACCAACACCAAAAAAGAAATTCCATTTTCTGTAGCATGGTGAAGATAAATGGGGATGGGAAAATCATGACAGATCCGATTGATCTTGATACAACACAAATCACTGGCAATAATGAAAACAAAGTTTATTCACTTGTCAACAGCGATGACAAGAAAAAGATCATGCTTTTTAAAATTAAAAGAGACAGTGAACGAGATTACTTCTTCACAACAATGCTATATGACCAGCAATTGACCCTACTGAAAAAAAGCAAATTTGAAATTTTATCGCCTGACCGCGATGTTGTATTCACAGATTTTGTTTTAGATAATGAGGGAGATTTTGCATTTGGAAAATGTACAAGAATAGGAAGCAGAGACTATATCAACAAAGTAGAAGTTGTTTTAAAAAATTCCCTTTCAGATGAAGTTCTTGTTCAAAGGATTCCACTTAATGATCTTACCCTTGATGAATTGAAAATAAAATTTGACAACAGCAATAAAAGGCTGCTGTTGGCCTCCTTCTTTTATAAACAAAGAAGAGGAAACATTGAGGGAATATATTCTTTGGTGATGGATAAAAACAAAAATGAAACAATAAAACCAAAGCAATATTTCTTCAACGACAGCCTTAGGCTAGAAGCAAAATCAGAAAACAGTTCTGTCAAAACAGCCTTCAATGACCAATTTATTCGACAGGTTGTACCTACTCAAAACGGAGGATTCGCTGTATTCACTGAATCCTTCTATTCAAGTTCCAGAAATAATCCCTGGAATAGATTCGATTATTTATACGGACCCGGTTTATTCATGTCGCCTTTCTATAATCCTTTCTATTTTACTCCAATGAACAGATTCTCCCCCTATGGATGGTACGACCCATTCAATAGATTTGGTATGCAAAACAATCAAACGAGGTATGTTTCTGAAAATATTGTGACTTTTTTCTTTGATGAAAACGGCAACCTGAAGTGGAGCAATGCCATCAGAAAAAGTCAGTTTGACGATAATACCGATTCATATTTGGGATACCAACTTTTCAATACAGGTAGTGAAATCAGATTTTTATTCAACCAAAAAGAAAAAAGAGAGCAACTGCTGAACAGTGCTTCTGTAGATGCCGAGGGGAAAGTAAAACGACAACCAACGCTCAAAAATCTTAATAGAGATTATGATTTTATGCCCAAATATGGCAAACAAATAAGTTTAAGACAAATCATAATGCCTTGCATGTACAAGAACTATATTTGCTTCGCAAAAATTGAATATTAAACAACGTGTTAGGCATTTTTAGGAATAATAACCCCCTGGCCATTATACTCTTATTTATTTTGGGTTATGCATCGATTTTTTTGAAACCCGATCCTTTATTCCAAAACACAATAATTGAAAATGGCATTTTAGCGGATGTTCTGATGAATATATTGAGACCGCTCGAAAAAAATCCATCAACTTCCATAAAAATAATTTCATACACATTATTGATGGCAGAGGCGTTCTATCTCAATAAAATATCACGTGATTATAAACTTCTTGAAAAAGGAACATTTATCGTAGCAATGGCCTTTTTGCTAATGAATTTTTTAATCCCAACAAAGATTAGCCTGTTCATGTTACTCATCAACGGATTACTTCTGTTGGTTTTCAGTGCATTTATCGCGATGTATAAAAAATCCAACCCATTAAATGATCTTTTGATTGCTGGATTTATTACTGCATCAATATCCGCTGTGATCAATAATTATTTTATTCTGTATTTATGGCTAACTGTTGCATTACTCATTATGAGACCTACTTCTTTACGTGAATGGAGTGTGCTAAACATCGGATTTATACTCCCCTTCTATTTTTTAATCAGTGTGCTGTACCTGACAGACAAACTATCCTTTGATGCTATACTTCATTTTAATAAGCCTGAATTTGCAATCCCAAAATTTGCAACCATTCAGTCAATCAAATTGATCATTTTGATTATTCTCCCATTGATCGGACTCTCAGCAGGCGCTGGTCAAATCAATAAAATGGTTCTTCAAAATCGAAAAGCTTACATCATCATGTTTGCACTCTTTTTGGGTGCAGTCATTATTAATCTCCTTAACATAAACAACATTGGAGAATACGCATATCTGCTGTTACTGCCTTCAACCATCCTCCTCTCACCATTTTTTCAGTCATTCAAGAAGGATTTTATCCCCAATTTGGTGCTAATTGTGCTCATTGTTTTGTCATACATACGTTAAATCAACAAATACAAAAAAGGGATACAGATAAAGACGTTAATTTTGTGAAAATAGCTTTTCATGAAATTCGGTGTAATTGTATTTCCAGGGTCAAATTGCGACCAAGACATGATCAATGCCCTGAGAAATGACCTGGGACAAGAAGTAGTTGAATTATGGCATAAGGACAATGACCTAAGCATGTTCACAGAGGAAGATTGTATTGTCTTGCCAGGTGGGTTCTCCTACGGGGATTACCTCCGCTGCGGTGCCATCGCCAGATTCAGTCCAATGATGCAAGAAACCATCAAATTTGCAGAAAAAGGTGGAAAGGTTTTTGGGGTATGCAATGGCTTTCAAATTCTTTGTGAAGCAGGCCTTTTACCAGGTGTACTTTTAAAAAATGCAAACCAACAATTCATTTGTAAGAACGTTTACATTATCGGTGACGAGAAGAAAGCATTGAAAATTCCAATTGCACATGGTGAAGGCAGATTTCAAGCCGACAAAAAAACATTGGAGCAAATTCAACAAAATAATCAAATCATTTATCAATATTGCGATGAAAATGGTGTGATCAATGAAGAAAGCAATCCAAATGGTACGCTTTTAAATATTGCTGGCATCTGCAATCAAGATAGAACCGTTTTTGGTATGATGCCCCATCCAGAAAGGGCATGCTCAAGTAAACTCAGCAACCAGGACGGTAAAACCGTATTCAACAGTTTATTCCTGCAAACCGTTTCATCAAACCTTTTAGCTTAACACCTATGCGTTCAACTATAGCATCATTTCTAGTATTGCTCACATTTTCAGCATCTGCACAAATGGGTTCTGCCAAACAAGTGAGTTGGGCATACACATCGAAAAAAATTGCTGATAAAACATATGAACTGCAAATCACTGCCTCTATTTCAGGCAACTACCATTTATATGCCATGAAAGCTGGTGTTGACGGACCCGTTCCAACAACATTTACTCTAACACCAAATCCACTGTTGACTTACGAAGGCGCAATGCTTGAAAAAGGAAAGAGAATAACAAAACGCGAAGAAGCATGGGATGGAAATGTTAACTTCTATGAAAAGACTGTAACCTTTGTTCAAAAAGTAAAGGCAAAAACAAATGCCAAAACCAACGTAAATGGCAAAGTTGAATTCATGGTATGCAATGACGACATGTGCCTCCCACCATCTGAAATCACTTTTAAAATTCCAGTAGGCGGATAAATTTCTCGCTATGAAAATAAAAGCATTGCTGTTTGCTTTCTTGTCGATTTTTTTTCTGCTTACGAATGGACAAGAAAATCTCTCACCCATTCAATGGAAAGGAAGTACAAAACGAATTGAAAAAAACCAATATTCCATTCTCCTGAAAGCTAGCAATCCCGATGCTTGGGACCTATACGCTCCCGATATCAATTTTGAAGGTATTCTTGCTGCACAAATTATTCTGCCCGACTCCACAATCAAGGTCATATCTCCACTAAAATCCATTTCAAAAGGAAATAAAATTAAAAGCAAAGTATTTGTTGGTTCAGTATTTGAAGTAACCAATGATGATGCTGAATGGACCACCAGTATTGAATTTCCTGGAAATATTCCAGCCAACCTCCAATTACAGCTTCAATACACCTACGGGAAAAATGAAGAATTTTTTCCAGGAGAAACTGCAACCCTAGATTTAACATTTGAAGGTGGCATATCTAGTAAACAAACCCTTAAAATTGAACAACTTGATATTGAAAACCCAATCTCTAATTGCGATTCAACAACTGAAGCCAAAGAAGAGGAATCTGGATTGATGAAAATTTTTCTATTGGGATTCTTAGGTGGATTGTTTGCGTTGTTAACCCCATGTGTATTCCCAATGGTACCCCTTACAGTATCATTTTTTACAAAACATGGAAACAATAAAAAGAAAGGCAAAAGACTTGCCATCATGTATGGCTTTTTTATTTTCCTGATCTACATTTCATTTTCATTGCCTTTCCATCTGGCAGGAAATATCAATCCCTCAGTCTATAATGATATTTCTACCAATGTATACTTGAATACAGCATTCTTTATCATATTCATCTTTTTCGCCTTTTCATTTTTTGGATATTATGAAATCACACTTCCAGGTGGACTGGCCAATTCTGCAAATGCAAAACAAGGATCAGATGCATTGGGTGTATTCTTCATGGCACTCACCCTCACTATTGTATCATTCTCTTGCACAGGTCCAATTTTAGGCACATTACTGGTTGGTACAGCTACAGCAGGTGCATGGCCATTAACAGCAGGC
>Ga0129333_10001937_pt1 | contig 19035 bp, 15 predicted proteins | sample CPB6_08_DNA_FD_94474 | JGI IMG/M metagenome (GOLD analysis project Ga0129333, IMG submission 94474) | Freshwater to marine salinity gradient microbial communities from Chesapeake Bay, USA - CPBay_Sum_0.6_0.8_DNA | ecosystem: Environmental > Aquatic > Marine > Coastal | place: USA: Chesapeake... | reverse complement strand
TGTCCCCTGTTGTAAACCGGTCACGGTATATGAATCAGTCCCGGGTTTATTGAAATCATAAGGTATTGTAGTACCACCGCCGGTGGGTGTAGCTGTTATTCGGTAACCACCTATTGTGGCATAAGCGCTGAGGTTAACCGTGAAAAGCCAAGATACAGTTACGCTTCCAGGTGTATTATTCACTGCTACAGCTGTAGCCGAAGAGACTGGTGGAGGAGTATTCGCCGTAGCAGGTGGTGTACCACCAGTTACGGCTGTTGCATACGGGATAGCTGTATTAGTTGATTGAACAACGGTTCCGGGTATAGAACCCGCCAGTGTTTGTACTGTAACTTGGTATGACTTCCCATTTGTTAAGCCTAGTATAATCTTACTAGTTTCGTTTACAGCTGCGTCATTATCTGTTATAATATCCGTCGCGACATAATCTGTGCCTATAATACCAATTGGAGTAGCTATTATTTTGTAAGCAGTTATAACAGAATACCCCGTTGTGGATATGCCCCAAGATACAGTGAGTTGGCCCGCTGTGTTACTATTTGCGCGCGTAACCGTCACATTTGTAGGGGTTGGTGGATAAATCGATGGCACGTTTGTAGGCGTTGCAGGGACTGAACTGGTCACCGCTGTTCCGAGAGTAGGATTCTCGAAAGTACCCCGATATGCTTGTACTGTTACGTTATAAGATAAGTCGTTGTTTAAACCAGATATAACTCTCCTAGTTGCATTTGCTGGTGCATTAACTATAACTTGCGGTGGCATATTTCGTTTGTATTATATTATATTATAATAATAAAAAAAAATCGAATTATTAACTTTTTTTAAAATTATGGAACAACCGGAGTGGCTGTTATTCTGTAACCAGATATCGAAGAAAACCCCTGTGTGGCTACGTCCCATTCTACCGTGAGTTCGCCTGGTGTATTATCCGCCGCGCGCGTAACCGTCACATTTGTGGGGGTTGGTAGTGACCCCGATATTACACCAATAACCCAATCACTGCCTGATATAGTATCAATTCCACCAGTTACTTCGATATTCCAAAAATTAACGGTTTCGACATATTGAACGAAACCGGTGGCAGTAGTTACGTTAGTAATATTAATTGCCAAATTAGTTCCAACATAAGAAGTTATTATTCCGGTCATACTCATTCCAATCCACATGTTATTTGCTGTAAGTTTTACTACATTGCCAGCTGTAAATGCTTGTAAACTCTTTACATCTTGAACTACAAAAGTTTTTGGCCCAGTTTCAAACTTAAAAGGTGTTCTACTAGTCAATTTAGTGATTATATTTGTCAAACTGGATCCCTCGTTTATAGACGTTACATTTATGCTTATATTGGACCCGCTGAAACCTGATATTGTACCGTCCATATACCACGATGGATAAGATCTATCTAAAACTCTAATAGGAAGACCCACCGTATAAGTTCCGGTTGCGCCGTATTGAATAGTAAAGGTTTTGGTTTGTTCTATAGTAAATTTATTACGTGTACTGCTTCTTGCGCCAATTGGGTTGCGCAAAGTTACAAACCAATTACTACCTGAATAATTATTATTAGATAAAAGAGCTTCTATATTCCAATTATTAATAATACCGGCATAAAGAGACGATTCAGTGCCCAGATTTACAGTGTCGATGTTAACTAACATAGTAGTTCCGCTATAAGAAACTACAGTCCCACTTATCGTGCTAGATATGGTCATGTTAAACGGACTTATTATAACCGCGCTATTTGTAGTAATCGGAGATAGCGTATTAGTAATCGGAACTGTAAAAACTTTCGATCCAGTTGTAAGTGTGTGCCGTGATTTACTATTTAACTGGTAAACAATATTTGACGGGGACCCTTTAACAATATCAGTAACATTTACAAGTAAATCTTCAGAAGTACCTGTATATCCACTTACTGTACCGTCCATATACCATGTACGATAATTCGCGTCGGCTATTCTAACCCCCCTAGAAATCGTAAAAGGCCCTGTTACGCCAGATTTAATACTAAATACCCTTTCGCCTACTTCAAATGAGTTTCTGGTATCACTGTTAATACCTATAGTATCTCGTTTAGAAATTTTCCAGTTATTGCCAGAGTATTTATCATTATTCACAAGTGCTTGAATACACCAATCACAAACATTACCGGTATATAAACTGAACCCAATTGCAGTAGTAACTGTATCTACACGCACTATCAGTATGTTATCAACGAAAGAAGTTACGACGCCATTCATATATGTTCCAATCTCAATTTTAGGCGTAGTTATTCTAACAGTTGTATCCTTAGAAAATGCAGATATTTTATTTATGGGGTTAATTATAAACGCTTTAACACCAGTGTCAAACTTAAACGTAGATGAGCTAGTTAGTTCATTGATAATTTCTCCTGCTCCAATCTGTACCGAATCTATATCTAGTGTTAGATTAGAAGCCGTGTATCCAATTACTGTAGCGTCCATGTACCAAGATGAATAAGTTGCATCTGTTGCACGAACTTCAACGCCCTGAATAAAATCATCGGTTGCACCAGTTACTCCGGTTACGCCATCTTCAATAATAAAACTTAGATTTGCATCTGTAAATTCATTACGCGTAGTGCTTATATAGCTTGCAGCTGTTGGCCCTACAACACACGTATGTTCACCTGATAATGATGTAGCGATATGTCCGGTTGTATCTGGTATATCACTTGTATTATACACACCAGTTGGTCCAGTTTCTCCAAATGTAATATCGTCTACATCAACAATCAGAGTGGTTCCGCTGTAAGAAATTATTTTTCCGTTCATAAACCACGATGGAAAAACCGCGTCGCGTATGCGAATGTACATACCCGCTATATATGCATTTGTATCACTACTCGGAACAGTAAATGTTTTGATACCAGTTGTAAATTCGTTATACGTCCTACTAGCTAAGGGTATATAACCAATACCCGTTTCTCCACCTGGAGGTCCGCGAGGCCCGGGTGCTCCAGTTGCTCCAGTTGCTCCGGTTGGTCCAGCTAGACCCTGTACAGTTACATGACAAGAATCTGTACCAGCTAGGTTTAAAGGGGCTTCTCTTTGCGGTGGCATATTTCGTTTCTATTTACATTATAATAATAAAAAAAAACCGAATTATTAACTAGCAAAATTGTAAATTGTAAATTGTAAATTGTAAAATTATATAAAGTTTTTGCTAGTTAATAATTAATAGTTAATATTTAAAAATATGGAAATAAAAAATTCTATCTGTTTGAACATGATTGTTAAAAATGAATCTCATATAATAGAAAAAACACTTAACAACTTATGTAGTTATATAAAGTTTACATATTGGATAATCTGTGATACAGGCTCGGATGATAACACTGTTGCTATTATTACTAATTTTTTCTCTAAAATGGACATACCGGGTGAAATATTTAATCATAAATGGAAAGATTTTGGATATAATCGTACTTTAGCTCTCGATTCCGCGTTTAATAAAACTGACTATTTATTTATATTTGATGCAGACGACTCTATTAGTGGTGATTTTAGAATACCTAAATTAACTAAAGACAAATATAATTTATTTTTTGGAAATGAAAATTTTAGGTATATAAGGCCTCTTATTATTAATAATAGAAAAAAATGGAGATTTAAAGGTATATTGCACGAATATTTAGTGCCGTTAGAAAATATAAATTCAGATGAAACAATTAAAGGAGATTACTTTATAATTTCTGGTAAAGAAGGAAATAGAAGTAAAAACCCCGACAAATATTCAAACGACGCAAAATTACTCAAAGAAAAAATCGATCTTATCGAGTCTTCAAATAATAACGACATAGAAGATTCAGATTTGTTAGCAAGATATACATTTTATTGCGCTAACTCTTTTAAGGATTCTAACGATTTACAAAACGCAATTTTATATTACAAGAAAGTATTTGATCTCGAGACTTGGATACAGGAAAAATATATTTCGGCGCTAAACATCGGCGATATATATCACAGATTATCCGATAATGAAAATGCTTTATTGTATTGGTACAAAGCTATTACATACGATAAAGAACGTAGAGAAGCCGTTACTCAAATTATGCAGTATTATTACAAAAATAAGAATTGGTTTGCACTTAATTGTCTTCACGAACAAATTAAAAATTTTGAGATTAAAGATGTGTCTTCAAAATTGTTTTTGAATGTTTCGGTTATTCATAAAAATCATTATTTTAACTCTATAGCGTGTGCAAATATTTCAGAATGGATGAGTGGTTATTATTCATGTAAATATTTATTGTTGCGTGATATATGTGTGGAAATTACTCTTTCAAATTTTAAGTGTTATGCATATAATATACATTTAGATTCAGACCATTTGCCATTTTTGAAAAAATTATTATCGTTATTTAAAAAATATTACAAAATTAACAAGGGATTAATTGAACATTTGTGGAATATAACTTCAAAACATTTTAAAAATAATTACAATTTAGATAATTTACATCAAGTGATTAACAACGATAATCTTAATACAACAATACTAAAATCAAAACATAAAATTTCAAATAAAGAAGCCTCTAATAAAATTTTAATTTATACTGGTTACATGGAATCATTATGGAATGATACTACATTAAAAACTAAATCTTTGGGGGGTTCAGAAAAGGCAGTAATTTATCTATCTAGACATTTACCGAAGAATTATGAAATTTATATAGCAGGAGACCAGATAGAAGAAATAATAGACAACATTAGATACATTAATCATAATAAATTACAAGCTCTTCTTGATAATGAAAAATTTCATACTATAATCGTTTCGAGGTTTGTTTCATTTTTTGAAAAATATCAAAATTATAAATGTCACAAGCTTGTTCTATATTGTCACGACACCCATTTTCTTTTTTATCCATATAAATCTGATGTAGATATTTTAACAAATATAATTGAAATAACAGATTATGTATTATGTCTTACAGAATGGCATAAAAATATTCTCATTTACCACCATGATATTTTGAAACAATCTGACATCAAAATAATAAATAACGGAATTAATCTTTCAGATTTTGAAACAGGGGATTTAAATAACACTTATAAAATTAAAAATAAATTTATATGGTCGTCGTGTAGCGCGAGGGGTTTACATATATTAGTAGATTTGTGGCCTGAAATTTTAAAAAAAATATCAGGGGCTACATTAGATATTTGCAGCTATCAAAATTTCCCCGATAATGATTATGATTTAAATATTAAAAAAAAAATCGATACATTTGATTCTATCGTTCATCACGGAAAATTAAATACAAATCAACTATATACACTTATGAAAAAATCCGAGTATTGGCTATATACGAATACATTTCCAGAAACTAGTTGTATAACAGCTATGGAAATGTTAATGAGTAACGTAATTTGTATTTATTATCCCAATGCGGGATTAGTAGAGACCATCGGGGATTACGGTATTCAAGTTGCACATGGTAAAGAAATTGACGGAATTTTAAATTTAAATGAAAATGAAAATATTAAAAATCAAATACGTAAAAGAGGAAAAGACTATGCAATTTCGTGTTCATGGCAAAATAGAGCAAATCAGTGGTCTACTCTATTGCAATTACAGTCTCATTCACAACTTAATTCACATCTTAATTCACAACTTAAAAACACCAGTCTTACTAAAAAAATAGCTATTTTTAATTCTTTTAAATTTCACTATGAAATGTTTGGATATATAATCGAGTATTGTAAAATAAATAATTTTGAATTAACTATATTTACATGTACAGAGTATTCATTGGGGTGGATGGATTTTTATAAGGATAAATTTCGTAATTATAATTACGAAATTAAAAATTATTCCGAAATTGAAATTGAAATTTCATTATTTGATATTATATTTGTAACAACAGACGACGACTCTGAATTTAAAGACAAATGGATTACTTCTAAATGTATATCGATTAACCACATGTCTAGTATAAGACGTAAAGAATTTAAGAATAATTTAGGAACGAGGCCCTTTTTATCAGGCATTAAAGACTATGCTTTACCATGTTTTACAATTTTTGAAGTGAATGAGAAAGAAGATGAAATTAAAAAACACAGTGATATGAATATATGTTGTATAGGGGGTATTGGATATTACAATTGTAATATAATAAATAGATTAACTAGTTCAAAAGATATTAACTTATATTTTATACGTAGAGGTAATGATTTTTCAAATAAAAAGATGGTGACGAATGACAATATTAAAATAATAGAGTTAGCATCTTTAGACACATACGAAATGTTAAATGTTATTAAAATATGCGATTATATTTTAACCGACGTTACATATAATACAGACCATATTAATGGTATAAGTATGTCTGGATCTGTTCCTCTTTCTTTTTCTACGTTAACGCCGTTGATAATTAGTAAATGCAATAATGAACTATATAAATTTAAGAATGCGATAGAGTTTAATATAGATACACACGAAGAGATATTTATAGAAAAAGATATTATAAATATTAATTCGTTGGCAGAAGAAAGGCAAAAATTAATATCGATGTTTTACAAATACAATAATATAATTTTATTAGGGAATAAATATAGTTCGTCGGATAATACCCAGATAGTATCAAAAATTAATACAGCATTGATTGTAGATCCTAGAAATAATATTTTTTTACCAAGTTTAATAAACGATTTTAAAGAAAAACTTGGAAATAATTGGAGAATAGTATTCTATTGCGGAAAAGGTTTAAAAAGTGAAATGACTAAACGTCTTTATAATGATGTAGAGATAAGAGAATTAGAGATTTCAAATTTTATAACTACAGAATATTCCGATTTTATGAAAACAAGCGAATTGTGGGAAAATCTATATGGAGATTTTGTTCTTACATTTCAAACAGATGCGTATATTTTAAATAAACCACCGTATACAATAGATTACTTTATTAATATGAATAAAAGTTATATCGGTGGAAATATGAGCCACGGTTGGGACGAATTAACATCAGAAAATATATACCCAGAATATAGAAATTTTAATGGCGGTCTGTCATTAAGAAAAAGATTAGACATGATTACCATAATTAAGACTTTCACACCAGAGAAAACAGTTGAAAATTCTAAAAATTTTTTAACCAATGCTGAAGATGTTTATTTTACAATTGGATGTTATAGATTAAATTATCCAATAGGCGATAATAAAGAATGTCAGAATTTTGCGGTTAACACAATATTGGTTGATAAATGGTTTGGAATACATAAACCGTCGCCATGGATTCTGGAACATTTGGAAGAAAAAAATATTTATTGTAGTGAAAGTAATATATTCAAGATAAAACCTCAAATAGAATTATTAAATTAAATTAAATTAAATTAAATATATTTAGTACTATATCAGGTGGCAACTTAAAAAATAGGTTGTCATATATATATTTGATATATATATAACTAAGATTAGATGAATAACATTCCATAAACCCGATTTCGAGTTGTTCTAAAAGTAAATTTGTAAAAGTAAAATTTGGACACCATTCATTTGTACACATTAGAGATTTACAACAGTAACATTCGTTTTTGTCTAAATTCAAAAATTTAGGATTAATTGAATACATACATTTAAAGAAAAAAATATAAATTGTTTTGTCTCTATTTTTAAATAATTCAGTAAGGTTATTTAGATTATTTAAATATGGTAGACTATTCTTGAACTTTAGATATATAACATTATAAGGTTTAAACGGATAACATTGATTTATTTCCAATTGTGTAAAAAGATCTAAATATTTATCGTAAATCATCAGGTAATTTTTGTTGTTTTGCGATAATATTTCAAATTTCAAATTATCAAAAAAATTTAATTTATGAGTATTTTTTTTAGCTTTGAAATTTTCAATTTCTTTTTGAACTCGGCGTAAACTAAAACTTAAATGCGACATTTAATTAATGTCTGTATTTATTTATTATATTTAATTTTTATATTAATTTTTATATTAATTTATAAATTTATACCTCGGTTAAATTAATGCGGGTTTTAAATTTATATACATACCAACTCCTACCCGAGTTGAATACATCTGGCGCGCCATAAACATAACTAATCGTGTTCTTAGCATCGTGTACGTTACCAGCAACTAAATATTTTTTACCATCAATTGAAACTGGATAATTTCCATCGTCGTCGGGACTAACAATTATGTCTAAATAATTATCGTACATTTCTCCAGAATCATCTGTTTTAACAGTAAATTCGAGCATGTCACCAATTTTAACCATCTTTAAAACCCTAGTAGGAGAATGTACCCATGTAATTTTGTGATTTGATTTTTCATAAAAGTCTAAAATATTTTTCCATCCGGTTACTGAGATTCCATCGGCCGATTTAATAATTTTATTCTTTATTTTTTTCATTTTCGGTTTTAAATTTAAATAAATTTTTGTACCATAAGTATTTTTATAATAAATGCCACCATATAATCCTCTATAAAGTCTACGCTTTCGGCCGTTAACGGTTGTATACATTGGTATTCCAAAACTAGACGGACCTGCGCCTGAACTCGGAGGACCAGCAGAACGACGTCTTCTGGGGAGCTTTACATTAAATAACGGAGACTTTTTATATTTCCTATTTAACTCTTTAAATTCATTTTTTAAAGTATCTCTTATAACTGGGTCAATAGGACCTATATATGGGCTATATTTAACATCATCAATAGCCTTGTTTAGTTTGAGTAATTTTGTCATTATCATCAATAATCTTTTCATGTCAATTCCAAAATGTATCAAATGTATAACTTCATCATCTGGTATATCTACGAAACCGCCGTCTATATACTCTTGTGCAATTTTAATTAGGGATGCATCCGATCTCAAAAATGGTGAAGGCATATTGTAATCTTTTAATTATATATTATATTTTTTTATTTTGTATAATATAATAGTGTCTTTCGAAATGATTCTTCCCCATCCTATATTCGTTCCAATTGCCCTAGGTTTAGTTTTAAATTTTTTAAGTACAGCAGACCCAACTGGGCAATTATTAACTATTTTTGTAAGCTCAATGGTGGTAGCATTTGGTATAACCTGGATGCGTGTATTGTATTAAATTAATTATGTAACTGAATTAATTGTATATTCAGTAGGGCTTTAAAATTGAGATTTCCCTGTGTGTTCTGATTTTTAATAAATTCTCCACTTGAATCTTGTAACCCCGCCGCTGTACCTATTGGACTATCAGATTTATCGATTGAACTATCGGGGTGATTACAAATGCATATAGACTTACTTAATGGTCTAGGTTTAATTAATTTTTTGTTTTTAGAGTCTGTTAGAAACAATTTAAAATGTTTAAGATATTTTTCCCTAACATTGCCACTAAAAATATTATTAGAATTTATATACTCTATCATTTCAGAATCAGTGTTAAATATTCCTAATATATCAGCATTATAATGTATAGAATTTACGTTATTGATATTTCCATTAATTGAAACTGGGCTAGCTAGGCTATTTCCAATAACATCGCATCTTAGACATATATTGTTATCAGAAAATCTTTGCATTGGAAAATATCCCTTTACATTAATACTATCGTTATTAATTGTGACTAATAGAGATGTTTCGTTTTCAGGATTTTTAAGTCCGCCTAGAATTAAATATAAGTCGCTATCTTCAAATGTAATTTTTATATCAATTATATTATGATTTACTCCGTTTAGCGCTTGTAAAGATATATCCATTAGATGATTTCCATCATTAGAAGCCCTACCGGGGGTAGAATCGGCTCCTCCGTTTACTAAAAATGGTACAAAAAGATTTAATATTGTATTTTTAATATCTTTTACTACAAAAGTTAATTGAGTAACTTCTTCACATAATATTCCTAATTTTACTGCAAATTCACTTGCTATTTCGTGTATAGAATAATAATTTTGAAAATTTATAGAAGAATTTTTAGTTAAGCACTTACAATCACATGTATTATCACCATAAGTAATAATAGCTTTAAAATTTCCGTTACTAAAATTAACACCATGTAAATTATTATACATATTGAAATACGTTAAATTTATTCGTATTAATTGATTTTTATCTGCGTAAATTACATTTTCATTTAAATCAATTTCACATTCATCTCCGTATATACTACTTCTAGAATCTACTAGAACATTTATTTCTTTTATTATGTAATTACATCCTGATTGCGAATTTGAATGCGATTTTGATTGCAGATTTTTATGAAGCATTTTAAAATAATAAATATAAAATAAATAATAAATATAAAATAAATAATAAATATAAAATAAATAATAAATATAAAATAAATAATAAATAAAATATTTCTTTTATATAAATTATAAAAATGAAAGATAAATCGTTGATTATAACTGGGTTTGTAATGTTTATAATTATAATATTTGTTGCCATATTTTTAGTTAGAAACAGGGAAAATTTAACAGCCGCGGAAATTACAGATAATTTTGTAACTTCTACATCACCGGACTATACTACGCTTTTTGATATATCTGGAAATTTAAAAACAGTTAATTTACAAAATTATATCTGGACTCCAATAAATAACGGAATTAGAGACGCTTATTTGAAGTTGTATAATTCATTGGTACCAAGAGGTGTGATTGTAGCTTGGAATGGCGCAGCGGCCCCGGCCGGTTGGGCACTCTGCGATGGTACCAATGGCACACCGAATTTAACTGGTAGATTTATTTTAGGAAGCGGAGCTGGTTCTGGTTTAACTTCTAGAACTCTCGGTCAATCTGGGGGAGATGAAAGTGTAACGTTAACCGAAGAGCAAATGCCTTCTCACACACATGGTTATGTAGTAGTAAACTCCCCATGGCCCCCTGGTGACATGGGTAATCGGACCGACAACGTATGGCGCGGAGCAGAATTCACTACTTCCTTACCAGCTGGTGGAGATAAACCACATAATAATATGCCACCTTTTTATGTTTTAACTTACATTATGAAACTTTAATCAGAATCTAAATTTTCATTATCTTCGTGTACTAATTTTTTGTCAATTTTATTTTCATTTTCATGTTCAATTTCATTTTCAAAGTCAGAGTCTGAGGAAACTTCATACTGCTTCCAGTCAATTGCATGCCTAAAACAATAACACTTTTTTGAACCATCTGGCGTTTTTGTAGCATTTAGATTACACGGATTTCCATCTTTTGTAACGCCGCTACACTTTTCTTTTGTAGCGGTTTTATCTTTTTTAGAAATAATTTTTTTAGTTTCGCATTCTGATTCGGTTTCAAAATCAGTCTTAGTTGTAATTTTAGTCTCTGCTTTAGACCCTGATTTAGATTTAGACTTAGATTTAGATCCAGGGTTAGTTTTGAGCACCGTTTCAGTTTCTGATTCTGAATTATCTTCATTCACCTTTACAACGTTTAAAGGTTTAGGTTTTTTAGATTTTTCACCACTTTTACTTTTCTGATATTTTTCAACATCTTTTTTTGTAACTTTTCCAGTTTCGCTGGGAATTTCGTCTATTGTAACGTTACATTCAGCCGCGTATTCGGCTGCTATCTTTGTTGCAAACTTTTTTTCTGCGTAAATTACGCGAGTGGTATCTAATTTAGGAATTGTTTTTGAAGATTCGGTATTCATAATTTTATGTGCAAACTCTACTATTATTGAGTCAAAAATTGTCTTAAGTTCGGTCATTGCTTCATCAGAAAGGTTGTGTTTGTCTTTGAAAACAGCAAGTTTGGTTTCGATTGCCATTATTTTATATTGTACTTGTTCATACTAATTTATAATTTATTTTTAAGCAAATTATAAATTAGCAATTTTTATTTAATTATTTTTACTTTTTCTTATTTTTTTCTGTTTTTGGGGAATTAAATCTTTCCATAATTCTGATACATCATTTAACATTGGTGCAAAAATGGTTTCTAGAGCGGATTTCAACTGATGTTCAAAGTAGTATGTATAATCTATTGGAATTCTATTTTTAATCACATAATTAGGATCTTCCACTTTTTCAAATTGTTTTGTGCTATCGTACGTTGCAAAAACATACGGAACCCTATCACCGGATGCTACTTTATCCATTTTATCGCGAAGTTCTCTTTTTCTAGCCAATGCTACATGTGGAATATTTGCAGGACACTTTTCAAAAGTAGTTTCCTTTTCACAATTTAGGCACATGTGCTTAGTTTTAATAAATTCATCTACCGATTTTTTAGTCAGTACTGTTATGTCCATTTCTTTTTTAGCTAAAACATTGAGTTCATAATAAACTTTCGCACATTCTGAACACACAGCTTTGCGATCAAATGCATATCCTGCTCTGAGACTTTTAGATAAAAGTAATTCTTTTATAGGAACTTCTCCGTTGATTAATTTTCTTATTTTTTCTCTTGCAAATTCTTTACTCGTTTCAATTAACTCATCAACGCTTTCAAATGAGAAGTTCAAAACTTTATCGTTTAGAAATATGTACTCAAAAATTTGTTTAGAATTGTCTCTTACATAAATGCAGTTATCTCTACGTACAACTTGAATTCCTTTGTAGTCAATGTGATCATATTTAAAAGGATTTGTCCAAAATAAACTTGCGTAACGTTTTTTAGAGTATAAAATAAATGGATACATTACTTTTTCAAATTCTAGTTCTATAGGACTTTTAAAAGTGGCCGATATCCTATCGGCGCATTCTGGTGCTACCTTAAAAACGTAATCCATATGTTCTTGTCCTTTAAAGTCGCTTTTAAATTTTACATATATGGAGTCGGTGTCTCCATAAACTACTTCACAGTTGTACCATTCTTCTGCGCATTTTTTAGAATGCGCAATCATTTGACGTCCGCATGCAGTAACGGATGCTGCAATCAATTTATTTGGAAGTCTTCCATATTTTGCTCCAGTAAATCCATAAATACTGTTCATCGAAACTTTAATTGCGAGTTGTACTCCATTTAGAACTTCATATAACGAGTCTTCGAATGAAAGCGTTTTCATTTGTTTTCTAATAGCTTTACGTTCTTTCCATAGTCTTTCTAAAATTTTAGGCATAATACCTTTATAATTTTGGGCAAATTTTACTTCACCCTCGTCCCATTTAATCGTTTCGTAATTAACGTTTTCTAAATTATCAAATTCTAGACTTTCTACTATAGTTGAATAATCAAAATTATGTGCAATCATAATAGAAGGGTACAAACTTGCAAAGTCAAGACCGGCGATTGGTTCAAAATGAGCACCTGGTGTTGCTTCCAAAACTGTTGCGCCTGTAAATTTTTCTTCATCTTCTGCGTCGAACGGTTTATAATCTACTGCCGGTATCAGAAAATCATCTTTCTTAGTTTCATATGCGATTTGAGTGTGAACTCTAATTTGTTGTCCACGAAGCTCGATATATTGCATAGGTACCATAGTAATATTTGACATTCCAATCATATTAGTAATAATTCTGAGTTTTAGAATTAATTCAATTAGAAGCCAAGTGTCCTGTGCACAATACTTTACAACAAGTGCAATCTTGTCTTTAGTAGACGTATTAAATTTAAATAAATCAGCCGGTGAGAGATCATCCTTTTTGTCGCCAATGAAGTGCTCGGCAACATTATTAAGTTTATAAGATTCTAGTTTGTGTTCTTTTTTAATAACAAACATCAAATCAAATTGTGTTACACCATAAACTTTTATGTATTTCATAGTATTATCTCCATACGCAGATGTATTCAATTGATCTTCGTGAATATGTGCTGGTTTGCTTTCGATTCTACTTAGATTTTCTAGAATATATTCAATTCCTAGAACTTTAGATCTTTCATGGATATATTTCCAATCGAAATTATATCCATTGTATTGAATTAATATATCCGGGTCTGTTTTCATAATAAATTTTACCCAACCTATTATTAGTTCTTTTTCAGAGTCGTACTCTTCGATTATTATACCATCAACTGGGTCACAGCATTTGTCTATAGGACTTTTAATAGTTACCATATGTTTAATGCTTTCCTTAGTGGAAAATTTGTATAAACTTGTTCCGATTTGAGTGATTATATCGTTTTTGTTTTCTGGATTTGGAAATTCGTTTATGTTTTCGTATCTTGTTGAATGAGAAAATGCCTCTATATCCCAAGAAGCCAATGTTAAATTAGCAACTTCCTGAAAATCAAGCTGGGAAACCTGATTATATTTAGATGTGTAGCTGTGTTGACAGCGTGACATATTGTTATTTCTTTGCGGATTTTTAACTGATACCCAACCTGCCATTTTAATGTCCATTTTATGCGTAAATCTCAAAAAGGGTTCGATGTTAGATTCATATAAATCAAATTTTAATGGATTTATGTCTATAGAAATTATTTTTGGCAAACTACTTTTAATTTTTGGATTTAGTATGAATTTTATTTTATTGAATGTATTCAGATTTTTACATACAAATTTAATAAATTTGTATTTTTTACCATTTGTAAATCCTTTGTATTTCTTACGTTCTATTATAGAAATGATTTCCAAATCGTCACGGTTTTTATACAATTTATTTTTAATATATTTTTCAAGTTCCTTTTTCTTGTATTCATCGAAAGTTTTTTGTAGGTGTTCTGGAACAAGTGCAAATAGATATGGCTGATAATCTTCAAATCTTACGCATACAGACTCCCCATCTTTATTTACACCGAAAGTGTATATATTATATTTAAGTCTCGGATCTTCTTCATCTGAATATTCATCTGGTTCATCGCACGCCTCCCACGATAATATCTGATAATTTAGTGTATTTAAATTTTTATCGGTGTATTGATTCCGTATAAAAGTATCCATTATACTATATTATAAGTTATAATTTTAAATACTTTATCAATCTGAAATTTAACTAATCTGGAATTTAACTAATCTAAAATTTTTTACTTTATTTAAAATTAATATAGGTATAGTAATAAATAGTAATTAATGACGATTTTAATAATTTTAGTTATTTTAGCATTTCTCTATTTTGTATTTAAACCATGTAAATATTCATTTACTTCAAAATCTGGAAGACTTTTTAAGGCTCGTAGCACGAAGGTTGCAGATTTAATAGAGGTAATTATTTATATATCACACGATTTATCAGAAAAAATTAACGAAGAGGATGGAAAACGATTAAAATCAAAATTACAAAATACTAGTTTTATAGAATTGATAAATGAAGATCCCCAAATTTTGGCATGGAATTACGACAAGGGCAGAGAAATTGGAATAAAGGTTTATGATAATCAAATTGTACCTTATGACGCTGATACAATTATTACATCATTATTTCACGAATTAGCACATTCTTTATGTAAAACAATTGGACACAATTCGGAGTGGGAAGAAAAAAATAATTATTTACAAAGTTTCAAGGGACAGTACATCGAATATTTGATTAATAATACATTTATTAATAGTTAAACAGTTAAATAATTAAATAATTAAATAAGTAATTAAAGAGATAATATATACTAATATACTAATTTAATTAAATGGAAGATTTATTTATAGGCGGAGGCGGTTATTCAGGAATAATGTTTATAGGAGTTTTAGAGTATTTACATGAAAATAATCTTTTAAAATTAAAAAATTTTTATGGATGTTCCATTGGATCACTAATTGGAATTCTTTATTTGTCAGGTTGTACACCTAAAGAAATACTCTCGAAATTTATGGACCTCGATTTAAAGGAAATAGTAAAATACGATTTTTATAGCATATCTAATTTGTCTAAAAATCATATAATAGATGATCTTTTTTTAGACACGCTTATAAATTATATATTTGAGTTTAGCGGTAGCAATATTAATATAACTTTATCTGAATTTAGTAAAAAAACTAAAGTAAATATAAATATAAATGTAACTAAATTAGATACAAATGAATATATAAATTTTAACAACTCTGAATATCCAGATATTAAATTAAAAGATGCTATAAAAGCCTCGATGAGTATTCCGTTTATATTTAAAAGTGTTCACATAGGAGACTCGGAATACATAGACGGGTGTTGCAAAAATGTATATGGATCCCCGACGGAAGATTTATACATTTGTGGTTATAGTATAATAGTTAAATTTTCAGGAGATTCTTATATTAATAGGGTTTTTAAGACTTTATTAAATTATACTAAACCAAGGTCTACATTTATTATAGAATGTACAAGCGAACTTAATGCAGGTGTTTATTTAAATCTAGATAAAATAGAATCGAATTTAGTAATTGAATTGTATAAAAAAGGTATTTTATTTGCTAAAGAACAACTTAAGTAATTAAAATTGTTCTATTGTTTTTTTTAAGTTCTTGAAGATGACTAAAATTTTCACTAAAATTTTCAATACTATCTTCTGGGTCTACATTATAATCGGGGACAGAATCATCTATTTCAAACGGATTAGATTCAAGTGATACATTTATATTCCTCGGTACATGATGTATTTCTTTTATACAATTTTTAAATTTTTTTGAATGGATGTATTCACCGTTGAAGTAATAAGAATCTGTATGTTCTGAAATTATAAAATATGGAATACAATTCATTTTGCATAATTCAATTATACACCCAGATATTGTATTGTATTCTGTAAAATTGTGAAATATAATACAAAATTTTGTATAGTCTAAAACATTTTTTATTTCTAAGTTATAATTAGCATCAGGGATTGATCTTCTAAACACTGTATATCCTTTTTTAATACAAACATTTTGCAGCATTTTTAAATTTTTTCCGTAAAATAGATTAATTCTGTGTGTAGTTTTAATACATTTATTATCTATACGTCTCATAATTTTTGCGACGTTGTCCCACGAGTTATCGGTTACTACTGTAATGTTTACCAGAATCTCTCGTGGATTATCCACTTCCATTTTATAATTATTATACATTTAATATTTAATATGTTTTAATATAATTATAAATTAGCAATTTTAGTAATCTTATCTTAGTGTATATCTAGCTTCTTGGGTGTTTATAAAAAAATTTTTAAAAACTAGATATAATACTAATAAAACTGGTATAACAAAGGCGTTTTTTCCCCAAAAAAGATAAGAAATATACGTAAATAAACTAAATATAAAAATGAATTGTAATGTAGTACTATTTCTATTCTGTTTTACGTTCATAGCGGTCCCAAATGCCCATGCCATTGTAAATACGGTCATTATAGCACAGAAAAAAATGTACCAAAATATTTTTGAAACAGTGCTATATTTAGACTTTCCCATTCAATATATATAATTTAATATATATATATAAAATAAATTATTTAATTTTCGTGTTAAAATTTTAAATATTATTATATACATTAAATAATATTGTATGTGGAACATTTTGATATTGTTTATATTATTTATAATTACGGGAAGTTCTCTTTACATGATAGACAAACTTTTTGCTGAAAATATTTCAATTAAACTAGAAGGTCCATTGGATACAATAGAAATTTTTTCAGATTATATAATTGTATTAGCTATGGAAAATTGCCCTTACTGCGAAATTTTGTACAATGATTACATTTCTAAAACCGATAAAAAACATACTGTAATTACTTATAAAAGCATAGATAAAACTTTTAGGTTTGATGCTAATTTTATTGATATACCAAAACAAGAAAGAGAAAATATTATAGATGAAGTAGATAAATTTTTGAAAGGACCCTGTACATTTCCAACCATAATACATAACAAAAAGATAACAAGGGGCTTGGTAGATAAAGATTTATTAAATAAAATTTTTTAATTTTAATTAAGTGCTTGAATTATTTTTTCATATAATGGGTTAACATTATGTGGTGTATCTTTTGAATCATACACTGCTATCGGCCATTCTGTTTTCATAATTACATCTTGAATATTTATTAAATACGTGTCCGAGTATACATTTAATTCTTGGAAAAAAATATTTAATTCAGTCATGAACATTTCAAACTTACTCTTACATGGTTCAATTGTGATATCTACAATTCCAAATTCATTAAAAGTTGGAATATCGGAATCATAAACTATGTCATTAAAGTATTGAACAATTTTTCCACGAGTTTTTTTCATCACTAGTAGATATCCAAAAAGTTGATATAAATCATATTCATTACGTCTAACATTTTGAAGCTTCATCCTGGTTTTAATTTCTACAACTAAGTCGTTATCATTATCAGTGGCATCGTGAAATCCCCTGACTGTCCAATTATATTCGGGGTTAGTAAAACTAAACATACAATTATTACCTTTGGTGTAATTTTGTTTTTTAATAACAGTTTTTTCTGAGTTTGTGCCACAGTCTTTTTTAAGCGAAGATTCTATAAAGACTTTAGCATATTCCAGGTCTTTTTTTGTAATTTCTTTTTTGAGTTTAATTTTTTCAGTTATATTTTTTTCTATCGTTTTAAAATCTTTTGGGTTATTTACAGATTTCTTATGTTCAAGATATAACTCTTTAATTTCAATGTCAAATGTTTTAATATCTTCAGATATGTACTCAATCACTCCAATGTTTTTAAACATTTCTTTATAAATTGCTTTGTATTTTCTACACAAAAGAAGTAATATAATCTTTTGCTTGTTTTCATATGGGTTTTTACCGCACGCCGCTGCGATATTAGAAATTTCAAGAGTGGTCATTTATTTTTAGTCTAACGTTTGTCTTTATACACTGTTTATCTTTTATACTTTATAATTTAAAGCAATTAATAAAGTATAAAATCTAAAAGATAAAATGTAAAAGATAAAATTTAAAGTGTAAAAAAAAATTATGTAAAGTGTAAAGTGTAAAAGAAAATGTAATCAAAATATACGCTTAGCTAGTCAAAATATTAACTTTCCACGCCAGTACATACCTTTACGTTTTTTAAGTAAATCTTCGGTTAAAGGTTCTGGGACAGGTTCTGGGACAGGTTCTGGGACAGGTTCTGGGACAGGTTCTGGGACAGGTTCTGGGACAGGTTCAGGAACGGATTCAGGAACTACTTCTGGTTCAGGAACGGATTCAGGAACTACTTCTGGTTCAGGAACGGATTCAGGAACTACTTCTGGTTCAGGAACGGATTCAGGAACTACTTCTGGT
>Ga0129333_10001936_pt1 | contig 19035 bp, 12 predicted proteins | sample CPB6_08_DNA_FD_94474 | JGI IMG/M metagenome (GOLD analysis project Ga0129333, IMG submission 94474) | Freshwater to marine salinity gradient microbial communities from Chesapeake Bay, USA - CPBay_Sum_0.6_0.8_DNA | ecosystem: Environmental > Aquatic > Marine > Coastal | place: USA: Chesapeake... | reverse complement strand
TCAGCAGCCTCTGGAGCAGCCTCAGCAGCCTCTGGAGCAGCCTCAGCAGCCTCTGGAGCAGCCTCTGTAACCATTGGAGTAGCTTCCGGTGTAACCTCTGGAGCAACCTCACTAACGGTTTCCTCTGCTATAGCTGCTTCGGCCTTGTCGATATCTATATCCGTGGTTGAAGGTAGTGATTCGGTTTCAGCAATTCTTTCTGCTAAGTCAATATTTACACCATCAGCTAATCCAGAATCGTCTATTACCGCTTCTCCAATTGCATCTACAATTTCTGCTCTACTTTCTTCTGATATACCAGATAATCCTTCTTTTAGTTCTTCATCTGTTACAACATCTGAACTAGTATTTCTAGACTCAACCAATGGTAGATCGGCTAATAAAGTTCTAGTTCTTTCAGTTATTTTTGTTTTGTATTCTTGAAACTTTTCAAGGTTTACTGCACTGTTAATTGCTTCTTCAACTACTTGTTCACTAGCCTCTGGATCAATATTTAATACATCAGTTAAGAAACTTTCTCTTAGAATCTTTTCCCACAAAACTTCAAACTGTGGTTTAACATCAATACCCCTAGAATAAAGTGCTGATAATAAATGATTAGCAACATAGATATCGTAGTCTAAATCAGTTAAAGTATTATCTGTTTTTTTCTTTTCATCGAACTTTTTTCTAGCTTCTTCAATAACACCAACAGTATATTCTGGAGATAATGACTTAACCCCTAATCCCCAAAGAGCAGCACTAAGTGTTGGGAATGTTTTTGTATCTTTACTTAGTAACTTAATCTTCATTAACGAAGAAAAAGCCAAAACAGAATCTAAATGCTGCTGGGCTTCTAACCCAGTCATATCGTCCCAGGCTTGATCTGGATTTAACAACCTAGCGGATAAAGCCAAAGAATCTTTTACACTAGAGGGAAGGGTATCTATAACTGATTTTGCAAGTTTACCTGCTTTTTCGTGTGTAAGTTCATTTACTTTAGATACAATAAAACTACCACCCCTACCAACAGCTCCAATACCACCACCTAAACCTAGTTCACCTACAATTTCCATAACAATATCATGTCCTAGGTTTTCTGCACTAAACTGATAATCTGATTCCGAGTTTAATCTATTTACTTGGTTAGCTACATTATACAAAGCACCAGTTACAACCCCAGTAGCAACGCTTGATGCAGTAAAGTATCCTAGTTTAGATGCAGTAGAAGCACCCGGTGTAAATAAATACTTAGCTGGAATGTTGTGGGGCAGCCAAGACATTGTTCTATTACTCCATCGCTGCGTATGCATAGCAAGAGTAGCAGCAGCTTTGGCTGTTTTATACGCCCTAGATCCAACAGGAGCCATACGCATGGCTATAAAAGCACCAGTAGCTGTACTACCAGATAGTACCGTCAATCCCGCTGTAAGAGCCAGATCAAAAGGAGCGTCCGCAGAAGCAAAAGAATCTCTAACAAGTGGTATTAAAGTGGTATTAAGAGTTTTACTTACATCCCCCATATACTTTAGATCAACTTCAGCTGTTCTTCTTAGATTTACCTGATCAATATGATCACCAATTCGCTCAAAGAAATTAAAATCATCTCTAGTAGATCTTAGTGTATCTGGATTAAACCCACTTTGGAGTAACCAAGAAGAAATTTCTGGGTGATAGTCTGAATATAACTCCCAAGCTTTTTGAGGATTCCAGTTTTTAGCAACTGGTGCAGACTCAGCTACATCTAATGGGTCTTTACCAAAGTAGTTTTCATATAGATTAAGAGCAGCTGTTACTCCCCAAGTTGTGGGATTCCATCCATACTGTGACCAGTTAGCAAAAGCTCCATCTTTACCATACTGAGCAAAACTTTCTAGTTCTTTTTCTGTTTGTTTTCTTTCTTCTGGCGTAAGGAATATATGTTTATCTCGTACTTGATCAAAGAATCCTTCAGAAACTAAACCCCTAGCTAACATTCTATTTGCAACTGCGGATTGGCTATGTCTTTCTGGAGCCATAATACCTTTAAGACTATCTCTATTTCTTCCAGATGCATACAACGCTTCGTCAAAAGCTAGCTGTCCCCATTCATACCTACCTGTATAAGTATTTAAGAAAGGGCCACCTTGAAAGTTATTATATCCTCTTCTTTTTATTTCGTCTTCTGTAGCTAGTAATCTTAGATCAGAAGCTTCTTCAAGCTTTTCTTGTGCTTTTTTGCTTTCATCAAAAATTCTTGATCTCTGCTCTTTTTCTTTTTCCTTAGCAGTTGAAATCTCATCAAATATTTGTTGTTCTACAAAAGGTAAAATTGATAAACCATTTAAATACTTTTGTCTTATCTCTTCATCTTTTCTAATTGGGTTTCCATTTTCATCTTGACCGACTGAAGGAAATAATAAACTAGCATAATCTATACCAGGGTTAATTGCCATTATTCTTCACCTCCAGTTAAGAACCCATAACTATACTTTATACGACCCCAAAGATTTTCATCTTTTTCTTTTAAAGACTTAATCCAGTCAAACTGCTCAGTTAAGTAACTCCGATCTTCAAACGATTTAATAGGAAAAAACTCTGGTCTAAGTTTAATATTCAAAGACCTTCTTGAACTATTCTCGTTGATGGGATCCGTACCAATAGCAGCAAACTGACTAATAGTTCCATTATCATCTAATTGGAAATGCGCTCTTCTGGATGATGCCATAATAGCCTGATTATTATCATACAACCAAGATGGTAATCTATAATTAGGAATCTGTTGTGAAATAGTATGTAAAACATAAGCATTAGTTTTATAGATTGGATCACTAGATAGTCTTTGTCTATCTTGAATACTAGTAACAACAGACGCAATATCTTGTCTGGACTTTGGTGATGTAGTATCAATACCAGCTGAAGCTAATTCTGATTCTACAAAAGTAGTTAAAGTTTCTACTTCCCACTTTTCTTTTTGTGGTACAAAGAAATAAGTTAAAATACCGACAGATTCTTTGCCACTTACCGAAGGCAATACTATAGTATCATCCCAAATCATACCTTCTTTAATGACTTCTTCTCTACCAGTACTATCAAATATGGCTGGAGGAACAAGACCAAAAGCTTGTATGGTTCTAAATACTCTTTCCTTGTTTTCTGCATTTGGTTGGAAAATACGAACTCCAACATTACCAGAAACCATTTCGTTTATACCACCAGTTTCTACTGCCTGTCGATAGTCAACCAGAGGAATTCCTCTTTCTTGATTAAGAATAAACCCAACGGCATTAAACCCATCTAATACTTTTTGTAAATCTACTTTGCCACCTCTATTATAATCATTTAAATTATATTCTACACCAGATAAGAAATCATTTAATCCGCCAGTAGCAGATAACTGTGCAGCTAGTATTTCAAACTGTAACAAAGGATCGCCAGCACCTGCGGATTGAAGTGCAGTTATATCATCTACCATACCAGGTCTACTAGAATCCCATAGGGTATCTTCGGCTCTTCCACCAAATTCAGTCATTAAAAACTGTCTAGTATTAGCATCATATGGTAAAAGTTGGTTTTCTCCAGTACCATAATTTCCGGTTGCAATTGCAAGCATTGATAGTAAGTTATCAAACTTTTGCTGAGGTGATGAGCCAGGAACATAATAAACCTTTTCTACCCTCGCTAGAATATTATCTCTTCTTGTGTTATAATCCCACTCTTGTCCTTCTTCTGCTCTTGCTCTAGCATCGAGTGGTGTTCCAAACCCAACTAATGGATCTAGAAGTTTAGATGTACTTGGAGGCATACCATTTACTCCAGGTAATCCGGTAGAAGCTTTTGGATTCAATAGGCTAACAGCACCACTAAACATAAATCGCATCATGTTTGATACGGTTTTATTGTAGTCATCCTCTTCTGCTTGATAAGATGCTAGTTGATCATTTGAAATATTTAAGTAAGCACCAGATGGATTCATAACTTTATAAGCACCAGTTTTTGCATCTGGACTATTTGTTAAAAGGTTGTATCCAGATAGCCATCTAGCTGCTGGAATATAGTTTTCAGCACCACCAGAAAGTTCTCTTTGTATAATAGTATTTCTAGCTATATTAAAAGACGCAACATCAAAAGCATCGCCATTTTTTAAAACTTGAGTACGCGCTCTTTGATTAACTCCAGACATATATGCCATTAGTACATAGTAAGCTTGTTTACCATCTTCTGTTTTTAACATATCAGGAACAGTAGCACCGTTATCTCTGGCAATAGAAAGAACTTCAAAGTGTTTCTTTAATGTTGTTCTTACATTTTCTTCATTAAATAAACCCCTTGAAAACGAAAAAGAAAGTCTATACCATTTCTTTAATTCTTCAGGATCTTCTAACCCAGCTTCTGTTACGTTAAATGAAATATTATCTAAATTATTATCGGCAGAGTATAAAGATAGGAATGAAGTATCTTTCCAAAACAAGTCAGAATTATCTGTATTTGATGTCCAGTAATAAAATTCTTCGTTTAGGTTTAAGAAAGATTCTTTCCACTTTTTGTACAAATCAAGTTGAGCTTGTTGTTTTTCTGGTTTAGAACCAAGATAAACTTCTGGATTTCTTGCAATTTCTTCATCTAAAAGTACGCCAACAGCATATCTTTTAGCTTGCTTTTCTAATCTTGATAAAGCAGCCTTGTATTGTATAAAGTTTATATTGCCTTCTCTTAATCCTACTTGTAGTTCTTCCTGCCTTTTTACTAAATAGGAAGTAACCTGAGACATTACTTCTTCAGGGAATGGAATTGTTTCGCCATTTATTGTTTGGCCGGTTGGAATTTCAAACAATAATCCACTATTTTTTGGTCTGTCATAAACTAAAGCTTCGCCAATTTGTGATATTTTTAATGATAGTTGATTACCTTCGGTTGTTGTTGTAGCAAACTCAAATGCGGATCGATTCTGTGCATCAAGGTTTGTAGATACTCCTCCTGAAATCTTTTTAGCATCTCCTTCAGTACTAAAATATCCAGGTAATCCTAATCCACTTCCACTATCAGCAGCAGACTTAGCCCAAGAATATATTTTTTGTAGTTCTTTTTTTGCAGCTGCATTCATTGTGGCCCATTTTGGATCTGCATTTTTTTCCTGTACATAAGCTATTGCAGAATCAATATCTCTAATTCTACCATATCTAGATTCAATAGAAGCAGCAACCTCTGGATCAATATCTTCGTTTCGTTGTACAGCTAACCATAGTCTATAGTCTTGGGATGGTAATCCAAGAGAAGCCCAGACTATGGGTCCTGTACCTTCGTTTAATAACTCTTGACCTAGACCCAAATCATCAAATCCAGCTACTACTTGCTGATTATAAGAACCAGACTTTGCTGTAAATGCATTAGGATTATTGGTTGAAATAAGCTTCTTAAAGTAAGAACCAAAGACTGGTAACTGATTTGGAGAAACTATTGTTTGCGGTAGTGCTTCACTTCCAGAAGCATTTAATACGGCTTGTTTATTTAAGTGTTGAGTAAATTCATTATTTTCATTTAAGGAATATCTAAGATGTTCTTTAGTTTTTTCTTCAAACTCAGAAGGATATGCATTGGTTTCAAATACACCACTTAATGAGGAAAGCTCAGCTTCCTCTATACCAAGTAAACCAGATGAAGCAAGCCACTGTCTTATGGTTGGACTACCGTTTTTCCATGCTTCCTTAACTACATCTAAAAAATAAGTAGATGTTTCTTCTTCACTCCAGTTATTCTTTTTAGCTGTTGCAGTAACAGACTTTAGTAAGCTACCAACAACCTTAGCTTGTGTTTCTGGTGTTTGATTGTTTGCAGAAGTAACTAACATTGGACTAATAACTTCCTTAACAGCGGCTGTTGGACTGGTTGGAAGACCTTGCAAAGCTATTTTTTGCATTTGCTGTTCTTGAGTAGAAGATTCCCAAGCAGCTTTTTCTAGAACAATCTTTGGCATTAACTGACCATGAAGCCTAAGAGCAGCAGCCCTAGCTTTTTCATTCCTTTCCTCAAAGTAAGGATCTTGAATTGATCCAGGAATCTTAGGTCCAGACCCAGTTACTCCACTAAACAACGCAGCATCTAAATAATCAACCGTGGGTGTTTCAATATATCTTTCGGCTACTTCTATTTGATTTTCTAACTCTTGTTTTGATGCTGGATCCTTTGCAGCTTCTCGTAATAAAGCCAAAGCTTGTTGGTTTCCCGTCTTTGAAGCAAGGACAGCCTGAGCTACAGTTAAGAAACTATTAGATTGAGATTCAATTACAAGGTTATCTGTTACAGTATTTAAGTCTGTAATGTGTTTAGCACTTTGACCAAGTAAAGTAACTCTTGCATTAACAGCACTAGGTAATTCGGAGCTAATGTAATATTTAAACCGTTCATCGTATAGCTCTAATCTCTGATCTGGACTAAGTGTTGCTGCTTCTTGTTGAAAGTCTGCAAATTTTTGATCAAACAAATCATTAGCAAGCGGGTTTTTATCAAACCAATCCTTCATTACCCTAGCACCAAATACTCTATTAGAGTTTTGATTTGGTACATTAGACTCTAACCATTCTTGGGTTTTATTTACTTTTTCTTCATCAGATAAGTTTGGGTCGTTACTAATTTTAGCTGCTGGGCCATCTGGACTTTCCCATTCCGCTAAAAACTTCTGTCTTTTGCCTTCATCTACTGCTGCCTGATACTGAACTAGATTTTGGGTTGTTCCAACAACACCGCCAGCAATCATAGAAAGGCTTTCAAACAGGGATTCTTGCGATGACTTGCCAACATAAAGTGGTCCAGTTCCTACTCTATACTCACCGCCAATTCTTTCACCCTGCTTTTCTACACTGCCAGGAGTAACTGATAAATTTAAACTATTAGAATCTTGAAATTGTAGTAATCTAGGATCAGTAGCCATTTTAACCTCCTCAACCAAACATGTTTACAAAGTTTTGACCAGTCATTGCGCCAGAAACACCACCCATAACACCAGAAACAAGGCCACCAATAAGTGGTGCTTTTGTATCTTCTGGAATTGGAGGAGGACTAAATCCTTGAATGTTAGGCATGAATGTATTAAATGTCTTTTCATTAAGGATATTCTTTTCTTGAGTTCTAATATTCTTTAAACCCTGAGCATATTCAAGCTCTTGGTTTTTATTTGCTTGCATTAAAGCATTAGCTTGAGCTGTAATCATAGATAAAGTAGAACCAGACCTAGCAGATAAACCCCTAGCTCCAGCTGAAGACATGAGGGTTGCTCGTTGACTCATGGCTAGATTTGAGGTTTCTCTTTTCTTGGTATTATTCATAGCCTGCAAAGCTTGAGTAGCATCATATCTATACTCAAAAGCTTTTTCATTAATTTGATTGTTTCTTTTTAACTGGTTTTCAAACTGCTTAAGGGTATCTAGTTGAGACTTTGCATTGTTCCAAGCAGTCTGAGCACTTTCTTTAGCCCATTTATTTGCTGCTTCTGCATTTCTGCGATCTGCTTCTGCTGATTTAGCCATACCACCCATGATACCTTGGGCTAGTCCCATTCCTGCCATTACTAATGGAAAGAATGCAACATTGATTTCTACATTTGTTTCAGTTAATACCAATAATAAAGTTACAATTATACAAGCTAATATTTCTTTTACCATCCCCATTGATTCCTCGCTTTTTTAGGTTTAGCATTACTAGCTATTATCTTTAGTGCTCCACTATTTGGAACATAGTCACCAGCTCTAAAGTTATTAGCCCAGTCATTAATTCTTTTTTCCCAAGTTTTCTTTTCAATATCCTGTATTGTTTTCTTTGTGTCCACTACCATGTGATCTTTATAGAAATCAACAGCAGAAGCCAAAGAATCAACTCTATCATCGTGTTTTAATGCACCACGCCCACGATGTAATCTAGTAATTTGCAATTGATTTTCTTCATCACGGATTGCTTTTCTAGCAATTACCAATCTATGCATTGACATAACAGGCTCCAGTGTTTCTATAATTCTTAATTCCTTTTGACCTGTTACTTTAAATTCCTCAATTCCAACCTTACCACACCTATCAGTAATAAAAGGAGTTAAAACTTTGGTAAACAAACCATCACCAAAGTTAGCCTCAACTCTTATAAGTGGTATATTATATTCATTTACAATCTTTGCAATCCTTGTTAGAGTAGCGTCATCATATCCCCCATCAATTCCAAGGAGCTCATGTATATAAATTATACCACCCAATACAGATGAAACACATATGCCAGTTTTATCAGTACCCCTACCAGATGGGTCTATACTCATATGCATATGCTGGTATGGCATAAAATTATGAGAAATATGCATAGGTTCTGGTATTAAATCTCCAGAAATACCAAACATAGGGATTCCAGCAAGTGGGTTTTGACCCTGCCATATAACCCTATCTGGACCTACTTGTGGATCTACGTCCATAACTATAAGGTCCCGTAACTTAAGTGGGTATCTATCAGCATCAGCTAGGCTTGTAATTAGACGGTACTGAAGGGCATAGGCACTAGGCCCCATTTTAGCCTGTCTAGCGGCTAGCTCGGCTCGGTCGAACCGTTCGGGCTGTGTGGCATCACCTGGCTCTATATCAAGCTCTAGGACCCAGGGGGCCACGTCCTCGACCTCATGGGGTACGGTATGGTTAGGCATCTCTGCCGGATACTTAATCATGGGGTAAGAACCCTTAAGGACATTGTAAATAGAGTCCTGATAATGGGGTGTGCCTAGGAAGATAACTCTAGATGGCTTATTGCGTATAGATTCAAGTTCATTTAACTTCTTGAGTAAGTTCTCCTTACCAATAGGAGTCTCATTCTTACCCGCAATCTCAATGTCATCTAGGATAATACGATCAGCGTGAAGACCTGTAATCTGCCCTGTAATACCTCTGGCAGCACAACTCAAGTCCTGTGTAAACTTGGTTCTAATGGCTACATTAAAACCAAGGGCATTGTCCTTATCTGTATCTCCGGGGATTAGATGTACACAATAAGGAACAACAGATAGAATTTTTCTAGCCTGAGAAACAAAGTCAATGGCTTTGCCCTGAGTATTGGACAATACAAGGAAGGTGCAGTTGGGATTCTTTAACCATTCCCAACTAGCCAAGCAAGCAGTAATGGTAGATTTACCAGTACCACGGCCTGCCGCAATAATCTGATCATCGGGACCCTCTTGTATTTGTCTGGCTAACTCATATTGGATTCGTGTTGGTTCTCCCAGTCCAAGATGTTTAAAACAAAAGTATAAGTGATTTCTAAAATCGTCAGTTACTTCCTGGGGAACACGCATCCTTATCTCCTATCAGTAAGCAGCCTTATTCATCTTGAATGGTGCTGCGTTTTTCATGGCTAGTTCTACGGCTTCAATAGACTCGCTTGGAATCTTATTGACCTGATCCTTATGATCACTAAGGATACCGCGAACTACAGTATAAAAACCAGGAGTACACTTAGCCTCATCGCCAAAGTCAGCAATTAAACGGCTAATTAGCAGCTCCTGGAGCTTGCTAAGTTGATCTTTCATATTACTTGCTACCAAACTTGCTGATTGGGAAGATGTGACCAAGGACATAGCCAACAACTAATGTCATACCAGCAAACCAAAGACTACCTAAAAATGATTCCATGTTATTTCTCCTTACTTAATTTAGTGTAAGCTGCATCAAAGGCTTTATCAGATGCCCGTAATGCAGCAACCATCTCCCTAGGGGTAACTGGATCAGACTCGTCTAGCGTTTTCTTAGCTAGTTCTGCCTGTTCTAGTTTAGCTTTAGGAATAAATAAACCTAAAGAATAGAATATACTCTTAAGTAATGATCCTAACCCAGTATACCATAGTATAAAACATATAGCTATAATACTAAGTGCTACCATTATATAAGATAATAAACTAGCCCACCAAGGAACCTCGTCTTCTACTTTAGTTAACGCAACTAATGTAGACTTTGTTAAACCAACTATAGTATCTTGTTCATTGATCCCGTCAGAACATTCTGACTGAATCGACGCAACATCTATAACCTCGGTTTTTGTGGCTTCATCAATCCTAACAAACCTTTCTTTAGAAGATTGAGCTAAACTAGATACTTGATTAGCATCTTTAGCAATCTGAGCTGTAGGTGATTTGCAACCAACGACTAATAATAAACATAAGATTAATAGTCTGTACATTAGTTTCTTCTTTCTAGTTCTACAACCCTTGCTTTAAGATCATCTAACATAGCTTTGTGTGTAGCATCATTAGATGAAACTTGAATCTGGGCTTTAACTAAATCTTGTACAATAACCTTTAATTCAGATAGATCCTGGTTTGTTTTATCTAATAACTGGGACCTTTTACCAATATCAATAAAAAATCCACCAACACCAAGACTAAGAACAATTAATTGAAACCATTGTAAAACATTATTAGTTGATTGTTTTCTTCGTTCTACCATGTTAACTCCTTAGTCTTCTGCTATAGAGGTGCTATCAAAACCATAGTATTGATAATCACCATTTAATAGTGGTTGTAGTTGATTAGAAACTAAAACAGAAACCCTAATCCATAGATTACTTGGGATACCAGCTCTGGTAAATTTAACAGCACATTCATTTCTACCAGAAATCATTGGAGCGGTCATTGATGATGCTGTATTAGTAACACCAGTACCTTCGTGTGCATCAAATTGAGTAGCTACAGCTGAGTTAACCAAGTTATCATATGTTACCATATTAGAAGAAGTTAAATAAGCCGAACCACCTGTTAGTAAGTTATTCTTGAAATTAATATCAGCAAAGTTCCAAGGACCTAAATCCTTGTTAGTATCATTATTAGTTGTAGTATATTCTGAAACACTATTTGTTGCTGCATCTGGATGCCATTTACGGAAAATAGGAGAGTAACCAATAGATTTAATTCTTGGTACTCTTACAACAAAAGTAATAATATACCTATCATCACCTAGCGTCCCTGGTGCTCTTTCAATTGTTTCATTCTTTATAAACACCTGCATCTTTGAGTAATCAAATCTAGATCTAGCCCGCATTACTTCTCTATCTTGTGTAGCTGTAAAATCTTTAAACACTTCAGTTAACTCATCACCATCAATAGTTGTTGGACTATTAGAGTCAGCTGAATCAGCCAATCCCCACTCAAGAATTGCACTAGTTCTTAGTACTGGATCACCAGGTTGAGCTACAGTTTGAGTAATTTCTTTAGTAGCTACTATTCTAAAAACGTAATCATCCATTGGATCTGGAATAAAATTATGAGCTTCTGAGAATAGTTTATTAGCATCAATGTTTAAAACATGTGTTCCAGAAATGCCAGTACCGAATCCATTGCCTATTCCAGCTGGACCGGATGTTTCAATAGCAGTTCCGGTTCCATTTGGTACTAGTTCATTTGGTCTATAAGGCCAAGGAACAAAGTACTTACCTTCTTTATTTGCTACACTTGCTGATGTAGTACCATCACTGTTTACAGTAGTATTAATATAAGTTGTTGGAGGCAAGTTTTGAACAGATCTAAAGTAGTTTGGAGAAGTAACAACAGCAGTAGATGCTATTTGTGTTCCCCATGTAATCCAGTCTATACAGGCTTCATTAAAGGTTGCAATTGACCATGTTCTATCATCACCTGGATCATCGGTCATTTGTGTGCCTTGCCAACTTGAAACCCAGCTGCTCCAAGCAGCATCAGCTTTCCAGTAATAACCACCCTGTGTAGTAAATAATCCAGACGCTAGGCCATTTCTTGCATTTCTAACTGAATCAAATGAAGAGTCTGTTTTTGTATCTAATCCACTTAAATAAGATCTATAATATCCTTGGAATCTTACTTTGGTTGTATCAATCACAGCTGTATTTCTCAGTGCAGCTGTAGGACTATAGGTTGTATCAGCAAGAGCTAATGCTGCTTTGTTGTAATAAATAATTTGTTCTGGAATCTTAAATGTAATTAATTTATAATCTTCTGTTGTTTCAAGTCTCTTAAATAGAGTTTGATTCCAACCATTATAAGTAGCTTGGATTGCATCTCCCTTTGCATATCTTGCTAAAGTATCTCTCCATTTTGGATGTGCCATTGAAACACTACCACTAAACTGTTCAAGTCTTCTAGTTGAAGCAAAAGCAAGATCGCGTAAACCCAATAAATAATAATCTCTTGCAAATAGGGTTTGATTGTGTGCTTCTGTTTCTGTACCAAGTGCATTTATACTTGTATCAATATTAATATAATTTGTTTCTGTACCGATTAAAGTATATGGTGATACTGGAGTTGTTCTAAAAATTGGAATAAATAAAGATGTGGTCCTACATTCAGGAATACTTAAGTAAAAAGATCTAATATTTAATCCATATAATTTAGAAGTAAAATCTAAAGCTCGTTTGCATGCACCAGCAGTTCCTGGAGCTGATGTCGGAGAACATAGAGAAACACCAGCTACTGTATACATATCACCAGTAAAGAATGGACTTTCAATTTTTGTTCTATACAAGTTTGTTTCAAGGGTTCCACCAACATCTACTTCTGCATCCAAATCATATAAAATTGCCTTTGCAACCATACCACTAGCGTCTTGGGTTGCTGCATCTCCACCTGTAGGATAGTAAGCAATATCTACAGGTACATAACCCCAAGGTGAATATAATTCTCTAGGATGATCCCAAAAAGCTGTGTCTAAGTTTCTATCTGTAGCATACTGAGCATATAAACTTTTTGGTACTGTTGTACCACCAATAGAGGAAGTATCTGCACCAACCAATCCAGACTTACCCTGATTAGCGTGCCATACAAACTTAATCTTTATTGCGTTTGGAGCACCACAACCAGCGGCAATAAGATCTGATATCTGTGTTTGAATTCTATCAAAGAATACTTCTGGATTTTCTCTTGGTGGATTGTTTGGATTAGATGGATTCTGTAGTGGAACCATGTTTTTAATCATCTTATAAGAAGTAGGTGCATCTAATAGTACCCACTCATTATTAGAATTCTTAAATGGCTTAATCAAAGTTATACTAGAGTAATCCTCTGAATTATCCCAATCCTGCTGTTGGGCTGTTAGTCCAGCAACAAACTTAACATATGGTGTATTATTTACCCCAGATTCCGTAGTAGCTACATTTCTAAATCTGTAGAAACAACGATCATAAAGAATAAGGTTGTCTTCGGTTATGTCTACTGACGGTGCTGTATTTATTAACTGAGGAGTAAGGCCGCCTACATTTGTATAAACAAGTATATCACCATCTTGTGGGCTTGTAATAAATGCATCGTTTAATCCGATTGTTGTGCCAACAAATCTATCGCCAGTCCATACTAGTTTTTGACCTGGTTGAATAGTAGATAGATCAAACACCAGAGGTTCAATGTTAGAATTTGGAGCACCTATAATTATAATCCCATTATTGGAAATAGCTACTTGCATCCAGAAACCAGGATTAGCGGGGGTTTGTCCAACTGGTGGATTAGTAATTGAATAGTAATAATTACCATTCCATGAGACATACTCACCAACATCATAATCAGTTAAAGAATTCCATGCAGGAACTACAGCAGGAGGAAAGAAATAATGATTAAATGTTGATCCTTGAAATTCTTTTTCTTGAATTGTAAACAATAGCTGGTGAAAAGAAACATTAAGTTGTTCTGCGGTTAACTTAGCACCCTCATTAAATACAACCAACATCTTTTCCCAAGGAGTAGATCGCCTAATAACAACCTGACCAGTTGTTGCTGCACTTGTTAATACAATGTTTTTTGTTGTTGTATTAACAGTGTAATCAGTTCCCTGAATAAGTTGAGTTTCAGCTGTAAGAGGTGCAGCCCGTGTAAATACCTTTAACTGAGCGGCTTCTTCAAACTCACAAATCCAATAAAGACTATTGTAAGAGTAAGTGGTTCCAGAAGCTGACCAAACTTTTTCAACCATTGTTTCGTAGGCTATTGGTGTTCCGCTAGTATAACTGTAACAGGGCATGTTCTCTCCTTATTCTGCACTTGAATTACGAATTCTGAAGTTACCAAGAATCTCAATGTTAGTGATATTGCAAGGTACTGGGTACGAACTCTGAATAAATATTTTGCAATCTTCAGAATAGGATAGTACTTTTGTAAGATGCTCACCAACAACATCAATCTTGAGTTGTGTATTAGTTGTTAATATACTGTTTAAATCTAAAGGATAGAACGTAGTTTTTGTTTGTGGTCTACCCTTTCTTTGAATAACTATATCATAGTTTCCAGAGTTATTGTGTCGAGTAGTCAGTCTCTTTAGATTTAAAACGCCATCCATGTAGCTAGAAGAATTATTAGAATCCTGCCTAAAAACAATTGGAGATAGTTCTACATTCATTTGATAAGATCTACCTACCCATACAGGATACTCTCTAAGATCTCCATTTACCTTTATGCTGGTATAGTTCAAAGCATTAACCCATCGGTCTGCACTTTCAATATTATAAGCTGTAAAAGCCGATGTACCCCACTCGGATGCTTTTACAACATAATCTATTGTAGGATCATAGAACGGTAAGTTAATTGTTGTTTCATTTGTAATACCTGAATAGCTCATGTAGCTATCATTAAGTTTAATTAACCAATCTATCATTGGTGTAGTTACAGGTACAGTTTCTAATGAAACAAAATAAGCAACTAATCTTTTATCTGCAATTGCAGAAGCATTTGCTGGTCTTCTACTAACAACATAAAAATCTTTTTCGTAGGCTTTTAATCCTACAACTTCATCTTGTGGAGATAAAATCCAACGATGAAATGCGTTCTGCATTGTTGTTTCTTGGCTTGCTCTGAATGTGTGTAGATAAATGTAATTAGGATTAACCTCATCTACCGCAAAGATAGTATTGGTTGCAGAGGATGCTGATATTGTTTTTATATTTTCTGGTAAATAGTTTCTACAGTGATAGCTAATATCCTGAGATGTAGAAAATTCATCACCAAGACTACCACCAGACAGGAATATATAAGATTTACCACGATCCATGAAAAATACGCTGGTTCCCATCATCTGTGGTTGTGTTAACTTAGAAGTACTGAAGAAGGATGTTGGTCTAAATTCTACATTAAATGCAGAAATGTTTGTATCAATGGATCCACCACGAATTTCAAATTGGGAAGAGCCAGAGCTAAGGACTAACATAACCTTTTGATATGGAACCATGTGACTGATTTTGTTATAGGATCCAACACTTGCTTCAATATCAATAGGATCTATATCTGTAAGATTATTAACATCATCAATCCACCAGTTAAAGAATGAGTTTGTTCTACTAGCAATAACTGTATTTGTTGTACCGATCCAGAGTCTGTTTTTCCAGATAGCCATTGCCTGGATTTTTTCATTTCTGGTAAATGCCTTTGGGCCTGGGTTATTTATAGAGGTTCCAGATCTACGGGGAAACACTGGCATATGTTTAACACGCCATTTGCCATCATTAGTAATATCCTTGTAGATCATAATCGGTAGTCGCCTATGATCGAATACAGTATTTGGACCTTCAGATCGTACTCGTTCAAAGTATGGTGCTTTAGAATATCTTGTTGCTCTATAGAAACCAGCAGGGAATGTTAGGTACGGTGATCTAGCATTATATATTTTACCAAGACCAAACAAAGTACCATCTCTATCTTCGGCTTCTAGTGGTGAAGACCATTGATAATTATCTTTAGTCCAATCAATTAAGTTAGCATAAGTTAATGGAAGTAGTCTTGGATTATCATAATAGTGATGAAACATTCTAATAGCATTTAGGCCGTTTAAATCAGAAACATCACTTTGAACTTCACTAGCAGGAAACTGAGGAATAGCTTTAAAGTCTTCCTTACTTTGACCTAGTTCTACTTCTTCTTGAGTTTCTGGATCTACATCAAAATTAATATCATCTCTTACGTTTTTCCAATAATACTGATTAGCCACCCCACCAACAGAAAGAATATCTTCTTGAATAGCTGGATCCGGGATAGTACCGAAGTCTGGAACAGGAGAAGCAATTTTGTAATTTACTACATCCCCGGCATGAATGTATTCATTTAATGCGATGCTTGAATAAAAGTTTTCATAGTTGTGTTCATCACCCGTTCCGGTTCCGTAGGTTGTACAGCCATTAGACTCTAAATTAGAGTTATCTGGCATAAAGGCAATAGGTATTAATCTATTCCATAGAATAATACCCACGTCGTAGTCAATACTACCAAATGTTTCTCTGATCTTGGTAGGTGCTACATTTGAAATTAATGAGTTACCAACACGATAACTTGATGTTACAGATTTATTACCAAAGGTTAAATACTCAAATATACCTCGACTAAACCCAGAAGAGTTTGGAATACCGGCATCATTATCTACTATTTCTTTAACCCACTCTGTTGGTTCAATACGATAAACAGTAACAAAATCAGTTAAATTAATTTCAATATTGGATGTTCCATTATTCCAAATAAATGAATTACTATGAACTGGATCAAAAGAATATCCTGCTCTATTTATAATAATACAATACCGATTGTAGCCATCTATATCTAAGAAATGAAAATATAAGTTATCAGTAGAAAAACTTGTATTAGCACCTGAGTTATCAAATGTTGTTTTAGGTAGTGTATTTGGAATACTTAAGTAAGCAGCATCTGTTGCTGTTTTAATTGCACTTAGTGGTGGTCTTTTTTCGATAGATTTCTCAAGAGTAACTAAACAATTATCAATGTTTTCTGCTTCTGTGTTTAGTCTTTTAGATGGAGCTTGTCTGCCTACCCCGCCACTAAGTGATGATATAGCTACTCTTGCAAATGCCATTAGAACCTCGTTCTTGTAAAGTAAGGATCGTTACTTAGAATACCGCGTCTATCAACAGCAGCACCAGTACCAGGATCACCATTAAAGATTGACCTGTTCTTCTTGAAGATATCTGCTGCCTTACCCTTTGCCATATGCATTTGCTCTCTTTCTCGCAGGATACGATCAAGCTCAGCATCGCCTTGGGTTACCATTTGATATTCTCTTGCTGCGGTTTCCATAATACCTCTTTGTAATGCAGAATCAATATCATTCCATCCATATGGATTTAATGGATTAGAATTGTCTCCAAGCATTACAATTACTTCGATTTTTAATTCTTTAGTAAACACATCGGTCTGCTTGGTAATATTGTAGAGTCTAGTTGGACTGGACTTAATAGTAGTTTGGATCACCTCCCCCGTCGTAGTGTCGAACAGAGGCTCTACAACCTGAGCATAGCAAGCAGTATCTGGTAGAATTATTAAACCAGAACCATTTGGAGTATAAGTGTTTATAAATCTATTATTTGCTACACCTCGCATGGTTGCCGTCTTGATGGCTTTTGTAAGAACAAACTGAGCAACGCTGGTATCTACACCAGATTCCGCAGTTAATGAGCTTACTAGATGCTCACCAGAAGATAATAACATGTGATTTATAGCGTCTGTATAACTATACAACCCCATTACTTACCTTTCTGTTTGTAGGGTACTAACCTATTAAGTATTTCTTGGCGTTTAGCACAGCCACAACCAGGCTTTTGTTTAATACCAACAGCCTTAGTAAACTTTGCAACTGTATCTCCAAGTCCTCTTGAAGCGTTTTGAATTGGATTAAAAGACTTCATTTAATCCTCCCTTCTAGAAAAAATATCTAGGGGATCTTTCGACCCCCTAGATACGAATATTAAGTTAATTGAAATGTAGTATCAGACTGTGTAGCTGCCCTGGATAGCACCGCAGAGTTCTGGACGGAGTACACCAGCACCACCCATGATGCTAGCTACAGTAAAGAATGTACCTCTACGGACATCTTTAACTGTCTCTACCTTCATACCCTGAAGTCTAAGTGAGCAAACACCACTGCGCTGCCAGATTAGAGCCTTAACTGGAGTAAGGGCATCACCTGTATTGGCTACACCAGTATTACCAACAACGGTATCGTCATTACGAGTACCATCAAACCAGTTAAAGTTATACTTGGCATCGCCTAGGTCACCAATAACACCAACATTACCACCGTTAGATAGCTTACCAACTGAGCTAATAGTACCTCTGGTTGTGTTAGTTTGACCAGCTTCAACCTTAGCGTGATCAAGTTCACCAAGGTGATTGCTCTTGATGATCTTTACACCCATGTAATCTAGGCTTTCAGCAATGCCAAACATGCCGTTGCTTAGACCAGTACCAAGACCGCCTGCTTCAGCAACGCCACCGAAGAATGGACGGCCAGCACCACCCTGTAAGCTGGTTGAATCACGGGCAATACCTAGAGCCCGGATGTCATGGAAAGCCTGTGGGGTAACTGCACAATAAACCTCACCCATAGTAGCGTCGATTTCAGCAAGACGTACCATGTATCGCTCTAAATACTCTAGGAGTAGTAGGGCGGCATCAGTACGATCAGTTGCATTAGCACCACGAAGACCCAATACGTTAAAGCGTGAGTCTGGGGGTAGGATTGAAGATGCACCACCGACGTTCATACCATTGTAGTTATCTGAGAATGGTCTTCTAGCGGCGGTAAAAGCACCCTGAGCAATCATGCAAGCAATTTGCTTATCACGAATGTAGCTTAACTTTAGACCAGCTTGACGAGCAAGTTCTGATCTATAGTCCCACTGGGTAAGCATAAGGTGAATATCATCAAGTTCAAAGAATGAGGCCATTGGTCTTTGATCAAGTGAGATATCGAACCAACCTGGGTTGTCAATATCCTTTGAACCAATGAGCTCATCACCTGCATTCCAAACGCCAATGTGACCGACAGTACCAGTGATTGGGAATCTCTTGGTAGTGCCTGACTCAATGGTTTCAGTCATTACCATTGGTTCAAATACATTGTACTGATCGTAAGCATTTAGAACTTCACCACTCCAAATTGGTAGCCAGTAATTAGCATTATCTGCACCTGAAACAGCGGGAGTGCCAGAAGATGTTGATGGAACAGTGCCACCCTGTGGCCAGTTACCAATGTTAGCACCTACTGGAAAGATTGGACTAATATCACCATTACCTGAAACTGTATAATCTGCCATGTTTGTTTCTCCTTAAAT
>Ga0129333_10001935_pt1 | contig 19038 bp, 23 predicted proteins | sample CPB6_08_DNA_FD_94474 | JGI IMG/M metagenome (GOLD analysis project Ga0129333, IMG submission 94474) | Freshwater to marine salinity gradient microbial communities from Chesapeake Bay, USA - CPBay_Sum_0.6_0.8_DNA | ecosystem: Environmental > Aquatic > Marine > Coastal | place: USA: Chesapeake... | reverse complement strand
TCTACCTTTCCAGTATCCGAGTTGTACTGTGTCTGCCCGTCTACCTATTACGAATAGTTTGTTTGGGTGTTTGTATGCCCACAGTTTTTTTATTTTCTTTTCTTGTCTATAGATTTTTAGGCGTAGGTATCTTCGGTATGTTTTCTTGAGCATTGTGGTCTTTTGGGTAAATTGCACGCATTAGGAGCGCATTAGAGCGTTTCAAACGGGTGGGTATGGTATGTAGGTGCGGTCAGTTTCGTCGTCTAGTTCGGCAGTTTTGTAGTCTTCAAAGTCTTCGACCGTGAATGGTACTTCACGATTGTTTTGATTGAGTTGTCGAACTGCTCGGACTATCTGCTCGTTTAGTTCTGATTCGTTCGGTGCGTACTCGCCGTCACCGAGATAACCCCAATAGGATTCGCCTGTGTCTAGGTTCATCGTTGCACCATCAGGGAACTTCTCTCGTTCGGTTTCAACATCGTGATACCAAAGTTGGTTATCTGCGTCGTAGGTCAGGATGTAGTGGTGGACTGTCGGCTGTTGTTTCATTGTGTTACCTTTCGTTTGGCTGTCCCGTTCATGTCATACTGACCTATCTCTACCCAGTTAGATGTGTCGGTGGACAGATATCCGTCTGCGTCTATCGTCTGCGGATAAGCGACTGCGTATATCGTTCTCGGTTTGTGTCCGACTGAATGAATGTTGATATCCCACTTGTCATTGAAGCAGTAGAACTCGTCCATTCCTTCGTATGCGTTGTCGTTTTGAACTAGCGCGTTGATATAGCCTTGGGTGAAGGCTTGCAGTAACGCGAGTTCGCTGTCCGCTATTTTGATAGTTGGTGTGTCTTGCATTGCTCCTCTTTCCATTCAAGGTATTTGATGTAGTTGGTGTCTAGTTCTGTGGCGTCGAGGTCGTTGAACCTGCACCACCGTTCGTATGACATTTGATGTGTCGGTAATCTCATTTCATTCTCCTTCTTTTGGTCTAACTTCTAGTTCGCGTTCTGACCAGCCGAGAACCTGTGCTTCATCTTCTGTTTTGATGTAGTCCATGCCACAAAACATTTGTTCTGTGCCGTAGGTTTCTATGGCTAGTACGAGTGTGACCTCTATCAGTTTGACTGTCTCTAATGCTTTCATTATGCAAGTCCCCACACATTAAGCCAAGTCTCAGCAATTACATTTGCCTGTGAACTTGTAGCGCAAATAAGAGTAAGGATTGAAACATCTGAGGCGTCACCCGTAGGACTTGAACACCAAATTTCTACGATGTTGCCATTTGTTAAAACGCTTCTCGGCGTCCCCTTCATACTCACTTTTGGTAGGTCTCTATCTTTTATTCCGTATTCGTTCATTTAATTTTCTCCTGTTGTTGTGTTGTTGTTGTTGTTGTGTGTCGGTCTTAAGACCTTGTGGGTGTCGGGGACTCGAACCCCGATGTCTGCCAGCCACCCTGCCTACTTACTCCACTATCCGTGACTCGTCTACAATTGCTAACCCTTCGTAGACGCTCGTGTTATCTCGTTTAATCATGTAACGCATATGAGAGTCGTAACCCTCGACAACGCCACTAATTAAGTTGCCCGAAATATCTGTATAGGTAACTCGTGTGCCTTCCGTTTTCATATTCACCCCCGTTCCCCTTTCGTAAGTTGTATCTATACTGTATCACACTTAGTTACCCTTGTCAAGTACAATCTTTGTGAAATATGTCACACCCTCAAACCCAATACCTGTACGCTTGTGAACAGATTCACAATGTTAGGCTCACCTAACACAAACACCTGTTCGCTAAACATATGTTCGCCTACCCTCTCCGTGCTGTCGGGTGGTTTGCTTTGCTTCGCTCCCTCTGCACCTGCTTCCAAGTACTAATCGCAAAAGGCGTTACCCATAACAGGCAAATCCCAACGAAAACAAGCACACTGAATACTTCATTCATCACTATTCACCCCCTCGCCTTCTCTTACTCGTTCATCATGGCATTGCTGGCAGAAGTATGAGCCATCTATCGAGTCACAATAAACCTCGTAGCGGTATTGGGCGCAATCAAAACACTGTCTTAAGACATTCATTGTGGATAGTCTCATTGCTCGCCCCATTTCGCTAACTCAAACTCTGCTCGCCATCTGTCAAGGCTTAACCCGTAATGATTTTTTATTAGGTCTTGCGCTACCTCGATAGCGTCATCGTATTCTGCAATGACTGTTGTGGTTATTGTGGCGTAGTCACTCACAAAAGTGACATTCCATGTGTGTGTATCGTTTAATGTGTGTGTGAAACTTAGCGATTCTTCGTGCATTATACTGTCTCCTTGTCTGCTCGTAATTTTGCATTGAGATTTGCTAGTGTCTCAATCAGTCCTGCAGTTTCAATTTGCAAAAGACTAATTTTGTTCTCGGTATGTTCGATGTCTAACTGTATATACCAGCGCTCTACGCTTTCCATTTCGTAGAAGAATGCGCTATCGCTCTCGGCGTGTAGACATATCGCTTCTACTGCTTGATTGGCAAGCGCTAACTGTTTAGTAGTCAATGTTTGTGAGCAACCGTACTGTGTTAGTTCACCTATCCATTGCCCGTTCTTCTTAACTGCGTGCCCCGCGAATATAGTTTTGTCATATCCGCCTATCGTGAGCGTACCCTCGCACCTCAATCTGTCTGTTGTAGACATCGGGTAAACTTTCATTTCGCCTGATATCTTTGGCGCTTTAACCCTAACTATTAGGTGCTGGTTCGCGTTGTATCCGTTGTCTTTGTCTGTGCCTATCGTTTCTACTTGCATTTATTCCCCTTTTCTATGTTGATATGTTTTACTGTACTACACTTAGTTAGTCTTGTCAAGCACTGTGACATTGCAATCAGCGTGCCAAGTCTCACCGTCACCCGATACAGGCGTCACCTTGTAATCGAGATGACCGTAGCGTGACCGTGCGTCAAGTATTAAGACCGCAAACCTCAACGGCGAACCCGATACTGTCAGCATTGCAGTCTTACCTATGTTCTCTTTTAGTTCTTCCGCGCTGGTCATTGCTTGCTCGCCATCTCTTTAACCAACTCGCCTGTACTCAAATTGGTTAGCGCGATATGACCCTTCGACCAAATAAGGCTATTGCTTGCCCTGTTTAGCGTTGCAAAGATTCCCGTATACATCGCTTCGATGTCGTTGATATCTTCAAAATAGGTTACCTTGCTCACCTTGTTTAGCGTTGCTCTCAGTTCGTATCTGTTCATTGCTCCCTCTTCCAGTGTTGTTTTGTTTCCCCGACATACTCGCCTACTTTGTAAGCGAGATAGATTACTGCCCCGAGTGCGAACATTACTATGCCCACAAAATTATCGTCCACTATCATGAGGCACTCGCTCGGTTTTCTTTTGTAGGTATCCCACCCTCGCGTAGTTCTGCCTCTGCTAAGCCCCACTCGCTAAAGTTTTGACTGTCGAATCCCAACTGCTTTAAATATTTGTGTTCGATAGGGATTAGATTGTCTTTTGCTTTGTACATTTCTTTATATGTTTGCGTTAGTTGATTTTGTAATATTTCTAATGTGGTTCTAATAGAGTTGTATTTGTTTTCTATTTCGTTATATTCGTTTAACGCTGTCAAATATTCTGAGTGTGTCATATCTTGCCCCTTTTCTATGTTGTTGTTGTAAGCGTAATACATTTATTTTAGTTTGTCAATTACCTGTTATCTGCTTTCGCATTGTCCCTAGTCCGAATCGAATCGGCACGCCCAAGGCGCTAGGGGATATCTGCTAACCGTAGACCACCTCACCGAGTAGCACCATCTGCACGATACTGTCAGCGTCCAGCGCGTCTAGGTCGCAATCTTCTGGCGGTAAAAGCCCCAGATAGACCCCTGCCAACTTACTGAGCACCTCGGTGTTCATTCTTCCGTATTCGGGGATAGATTCTTGGCTGAATTCTCCCTTGCCAACTTTCGCCACAAATTCGGCGATAAGTTTCCCGTCAATTTTCAACGGGTTTTCGCTGTAGCCTGTCTCTGAATCTTCATCTAAACGGTAGACCGTCGCCGAGGCGTATGAAATTCTTTCGCCCAGTTCGTAGTCCCCATTCTCCGAGCCCCATGTCAGCCCGTCTTCTGATATCACCCAACTAGCCATGCCACAATACCCACCCTCGTAAGCGGTGATGAGTACGTCGGCTGAAAAGTTGAGCAGTTTCTGCTCTTCTATCATTCTTTCCCCTGTCTTTTGGTTGATGTTCTTCGGTATCGCTACCTTGTGCCTAGTGTCGCTATGACGCGACTACCCCCGAGAGGCTAGGCGATATTTCTAGAGTCCGCAAGCCTCGCGGAATCTCTCAGAATCAAAACGCGAATTGTCTTCTCTCATGTAATCTTCAAAACCGCCATTGTCTAAAAGACATTTGAACGCCCATTTAAACATTTCTCTATCCTTGCTATCTGATGGAATTTCAAGCGCGGACTTTATAGCCTGCGCTAGTTCGTTGAAATCTTTCCGTGTCATCGTTTCCCCTGTCTTTTGGTTGATATAACCTTACATCTACAACTATAGCGACAAGAAAAGAGTTTGTCAAGTCAAAACACAAAATTCTTTTGTGACACTCGTCACATCACACACAGTCACCACCAACCACACACAGTCACCACCACACTAGGCGCGGACTCTCTGCCGTACTTGTTAGGCTGACCTTACACGGTGCGAGGGGCGCCCATCTACGCAAGAAATGTTAGGTACGCCTACTACGAACACTTGTTTGCCCGAACATATGTACGCACCTACACGCACAAACGCACAAACCCAAGCAAACACATGTTCGCAACTTTACATAACTGGGGGTCTGCCGAGCCAGCAGGGGGCAGGGGGGGGTAAGTTATTGTCGCTCGGTGTTTTCACTCTTTTGGTTGTAGAAAAAAACGGTAAAAAAAGATTGGTTGTGTGTGGCTAGTGGGGTGGGGTGCTGGAATAAGTTTTTGCTTCCCCCCACGTTTCACCCTTGAGGGTTGGTAGCCGTAAGCCAAGATTTTTAGCCGACACCATGATTCTACTAGTTGACGTTAGTTCGCTGCTCCTTCACTTGACGTGAAGGTCTACCCCAGTTCCCTGGTGTTAATGCCCCGCACCTTGCAAAGGGTGTACAGCCGTGATGATTACTGTTTGTTTGCCGTCATCCCGACGGGTGTGTTGTAATGGTAGCAGGTGTGTAGTATGTTTGCAACATGGCAAGAAAAGTTCGAGATGACGATAATCCGATTAGTAAGGTTTTGTCGGGTTTGTTTAAAAATTCTGTTGACCCATCTAAGTATGTTCAGTATACGGGTGTGCCGCAGGATAAAGGTAGCAAGTCTATGCCAGGGTATAAATCTAATTATCAGAACACTCCGTCGCCTTCAAAAAGCACACAGTCCGATTTTGGTATACTTGTTACACCGTCTGCACCTAAGAAGAAACCTAAGGGTAAAAGTGGTGGCGGGCGTTCACAAAATTATGTTGACTAGATTAGGATAAGTTTTATGGCAAAAAAGAAAACAAAAGACAACAACTACACGTTTGATTTAAACGCAATTTTTGGTAAAGGTTCAGAAGAGCGCCGTATGGCAGATAAGGTTTTGGACCGTCAAGGCGTTCCAAACGATTACAAACATCAGTATGTTGCAGAAAAAACAATGAAAGCCGAATCGGATTTTTACAAAAAAACAAAAAACGGTAAAAGGAAATAACTGTGAAAAAAGTTGATTACATGGGTTCGCTGTCTGACTACAAAAAATCTGTCAGCAAAGATGATGACAAAGCAGAAAAACGCCGCCAGTCGAACATGGTTATGGAAGCCGATTTAAACGACCAGTCGAAAGGCGCTAAAGCGTACATTGAAAAGAAGTACGGTCAAAGCGGTAATGTTTGGTCTGCTAAAGATTTTTCTAAGTACAAGGATTTCGAAAATTCTGTGTTAGATGTTATTAGTGAAAGCGAAGTGTCCAGCAAATTCCCTTCAGATGTTTGGGAACGTGGCGCTAAAAGTTACACTAAAGAAGTTTTCAAAAAATCTAAATCAAACAAAAAGTAGTACACTCCCTTAATGGGAACTAAACGACGAGTACCACCAGAAGACAAAGCACGCTTCTTCGCTGCTATAGCCGCAGGCTCATCAATCACCGAAGCATCACGCATCGCAGGCGTACACATCAACACAGGTTCACATTGGTTAGCAAAATCTAAAGCAGCAAAAGCAAAACTAGACCAAGCCGTACTCGAAGCAACCCGCACCCGCGGAAACAAAGGCGGCAAACAACACAAAGAATACGAACAATCATTAGACGAAGCAGTAAACCTGCCGCCAGCAATCCCACTATCACGCCTATGCCCCGAAGCACAACGCGGACTACAAGACTTCGATTTCTTCAGACGCCACTACCTTGGGAGAGTCCCATCCCCATGGCAAGTAGAAGCCGCACTAACACTCGTAGAACTATTAGAAAACCCTGAAAAAGAATTCGTTGTACTCAACGTACCCCCAGGCGCAGGCAAATCAACCCTATTCCACGATGTAGCAGTATGGGCAATAGTACGCAACCGTGCAATCCGAGTAATGATTGGCTCCATCTCACAAGCAATGGCAAAACAATACTCGCGACGAATCAGAGAAACCCTCGAAAGACCAGCACCAATCCAACCCGACCCAGAAATAGTCAAAAAAGGATTAGCAGTAAACGCCGAAGGATGCCTCTCCATCGACTACGGCAGATTCAAACCATCCGACAAAGGCGCCCTGTGGCGTGCAGAAGAATTCGTAGTAGAACAACTAGACGGAAACGGGTTAGATAACAAAGAACCAACAGTCCGCGCATACGGAATCGACTCAGAATACATCGGACACCGAGCAGACCTATGCCTATTTGACGACGTAGCATCCGTAGACAACGCCAGAGAAGGCTCAACACGCGACAAACTACTAGAAAGATGGGACCAAGTAGCAGAAGCACGAGTAGACCCAGCAGGACTACTAGCAGTAGTCGGACAAAGACTCGGCTCAGGCGACCTATACGCCCATTGTTTAGCAAAAATTGCGTACGACATCGACGAAAACGACTACGACGGCACAGACACCACCACACCCGAATCATTAGCGTCCACAGAACCAACCAAAACATCAAAATACAAACACATCGTCTACAAAGCCTATTACCCTGAACTAGACGACGGTCCAAAAAGCCGCAAATACAACGCCAAACCATACCCAGAAGGACCACTACTAGACCCGCAACGACTATCGTGGAAAGATTTATCGTACATCCGATACAGCAACCCTAAAACATTCAAAATTGTTTACCAACAAGAAGACGACGCCGACGACACCAACCTAATTAACCGCACATGGATAACAGGCGGACTAGGAAACGACGGCGTACTCTACGCAGGATGCATCGACAACGAAAGACTCCCAGGACAAATCCCCGAAGGACTCGCCCCACCCGTAATCTCAATCATCACAGTCGACCCATCCCCATCACAATTCTGGGGAATCCAATGGTGGCTCTACCAGCCAACAACAAACCTCAGATACCTGATAGACGTCGAAAGAATCAAACTCACAGCCGAAGAACTCCTCGGATACAACACAACAACCCGCGAATACTCAGGCATCCTAGAAGACTGGACCAACCGCGCCTTCCAATACGGCTACCCAGTCTCACACATCGTCGTAGAAGTCAACGCAGCCCAAAGATTCCTACTAGCCCACGACTTCGTACGCAAATGGCAAACCCGACAAATGGTAAACATCATCCCACACACCACACACCGCAACAAATTCGACGAAAAACTAGGCATCGAAGCACTACTCCCACCCCTCTACAGGTCAGGTGCAGTACGTCTCCCATCCATGCGCGGAAACTGGAAAACATTAGCCCTTGTCGACGAACTCACCAAATGGACCCCCGACAAAAAAAACGGCACCGACCTAGTGATGGCAAACTGGTTCGCCGAACTACACTTCCCTACAGTCAGCGGAGTAAAACTTCCGCCAAGACAATGGCGTCCATCATGGATGCTAACGTAGTATTGTAGAACAACTACAACACAACAGGAGTTCCACGCAAAGTGCAAACAGTAGAACAAATCGTCTCGCTATATAACTCCCGCAGAGAATCACAAGGACCAATCCTGCGCCGCATGCGCGAAATCCGCGACCTCGCAAACGGAGACATCGTAATCCCACTATCCGAACTAGACCGCAACGCACGCACAAACGTAGCCAACCTACTAGTACAAGGCTTAGACCAAACATCAATGCGCATCGCATCAACAATGCCAATGCCATTCTTCCCACCACTAAAACCAGGCAACGCAGACTCACAAGAAATGGCGCGTCTACGCAAAAAAATTATTTTATCATACTGGGACCAAAACAAACTCGCATTAAAAATGCGTCGCCGAGCAAGACACTTCCTAGCATACTCATCAGCACCAGTAGTAATCCGCCCAAACTTTTCCAAACTACAACCAACATGGGCTGTACGAAACCCGCTAGACACCTACCCTGCAGCATCAGAAGACCCAGACAACCTAGTACCAGACGACTGCATTTTCACATACACCAAATCAGCACAATGGCTAATCGACCACTACGGCGAACAAGTAGTCGGAAAACTACGCATGGGCAGAATCACATTCGACAGCCGTTTCACACTCCTCGAATATGTTGACGACCAAGAAATAGTTATCTGCGTAATCGGCGCACCAGTCACAACAGATATGCAACCAGTAGAACGAGCAGGCGTAGAAACAATCGAACTGGAACGCATCCCAAACAGAACAGGAATGCCACTAACAGTAATCCCGCAACGCATCTCACTAGACACACCACGAGGACAATACGACGGCGTACTAGGAATGTACTTCACACGCGCCCGTCTACAAGCATTAACAGAAATCGCTATCGAACGCGGCATCTTCCCAGACGAATACCTGGTTGCACGCGCAGGCGAAAACCCAGAAATCATTCAAATGGCTGACGGCAAAACAGGACAACTAGGTGTAGTCAAAGGCGGAGACATCCAACAACTACAAACAAACCCAGGCTACAAAACCGACACAGCCCTAGACAGACTCGAACGCCAAGAACGACTCGAAGGTGCAATCCCAGCAGAATTCGGTGGCGAATCAGGTTCAAACATCCGAACAGGACGCCGCGGAGAAAACGTCCTATCAGCAACAGTTGACTTCCGTGTACAAGAAACACAAGCAGTATTCGAACAAGCACTATACGAAGAAGACAAAATTGCTATCGCAATCGAAAAAACATATTGGGGCGCACAAAAAAAATCATTCTTCATACCAGGTCGAGTATCTGGCGGAATGACAAACTATGTCCCAAACAAAGTATTCGAAACGGACTTCCACTATGTCAACTATCCATCTTCAGGCACAGACGTTAACGGTCTTATCGTTGGTCTTGGTCAACGCCTTGGTACTGGTCTCATGTCGAAAGAATCGGCACGCGAAGCAGACCCACTCATCACAGACCCAGAACTTGAAAAAGACCGCATCGCAGCCGAATCCATGGAAGCAGCACTACTGTCCAGTATCCAGGCTCAAGCAGCAGACCCTAATGGTCCATATCAACCTGATGACCTCGCGTACCTTTCAATGCTCACAATCGAAAAAAACAAACCGCTATACGAAGCCGTACAACTAACACAACGCCGCGCACAAGAACGCCAAGCAGCGGTCGCCGCGGCAAACGCACCAGAAACAATGCCAGGGTTAGCGATGCCAGGCATGGGCGCAGAAATGCAATCAGCACCAGCAGGTCCGCCAGACATTCAACAACTTTTATCACAACTGGGCGGTGGTGAAGCAGGCGCAGCACAACTACCACCATCACCATCAGCAGTTCTCACATTAGGGAAAAGACTATAAATGGCAACATACCCAAACCGAACAGATTTAAATAACCCTACAAAAAAACTTGCGGTAACAACAACCCCAGGGCAAACTTACGGGGAAGCAGGCGCTCAACGCCGCGCACAACAAGCCGTGCCAATGGGCGCACCACAAGCACCACAAGTAGCACCACAACAACAGCAACGCCAACCGTTACCAGTAACACCTTTAAACGCACCATCAGAACGACCAGACGAACCAGTAACAGCAGGCAACCCGCTTGGCGCAGGTCCAGGAATGGAAAGCCTTCCACAACCAATGCCGATGGGAACAGCCCCAGGTTCACGCCAAGACCTAATTAATCAGGTCCGATACATTTATTCTAAAACACCAAACACAGCCCTACTGCAACTTATTCTAGAACTAGAAAACGTTTCAATTTAATGCGAAGAACGAATGAACAACTTGAACTAGACGCAACCGAAGCAAACCGCTTCCGTGAACAACGTCGACGTCTAGAAACAGAAATGACCCCAGACAGGGTTGAGCGTTTAGAGTCAGCAGTTTACGGCAGCACATACACGGACCCAGAAATCACAGCAACCATCGGACTATCTGACGTCCCAATTGACGCACGTTTAGTTCACGAACATACCGCACGCCGCGCATTAGAAACAGGCAACGCTAGCAACAACAGAGACAATCTTGTTAAACCACGTAACCGTGCGATGCGCCCAGCATCAACAGCAAAACAATGGAACCTTTTAGATTTATTACAAACACCAAATCTTGATTTTAATATTCGTCGACAACTACAACCATACTGGTGGGACGAAGTTGACCCAGGCGGTTTATGGCGCAACCTTGAAGTACCAGAAATTACTGACGCTAAACAACTTTTAGATTTACAAGAAGCACAAGTCCTAAAACTATTTTTGTCTAAAACCGAAGAAGAATGGAACAACATTCCAGGGATGCGTCCTAAAGATGCATATAAATCTGTTGACGGAAAACTTGAACGAACACCTGGTTCGTTTGTCCCATATGAAGATTTAGGAACAAAATTTCCGTACCTAAAACAAATGTTAGATGCAAGAATAGAATCAAAAAATTTGTCACGCGGTGACATTCTCGCGGCAAACCTGCAAGGTATCCCTGGCGCCGTGTTGAGTGGCGCATTGCCTGTTGTCCAAAGCCCGTTCAAACTTATGTCATTCATTGTCCCAGACAGAGTTGGCACGGAAAGCATGGGACTCAACATCAAAGACATAACAGAACCCGCTGCAGCCGCCCTAAGAGGTGCAACAAAAACGGCTGGCGCAGCATTCTTAGGCGCAGCCCAATTTACAAAAACAGCATTAGAACTTGGTTTAACAGCAGAAAGAAGCGGAATAGGAATAGCAACCGCACCAATGGTCCCTTGGGAAAAAGTTCAACAAGGACTTATCGAAGGAAACATTCTTACCCAAATTGCTCGACGAGCAATCAACCCAAACCAAGAAGTTGATTTAGGTGGCGGATATTTTCCTGAAGGTGTCGCTTTAACAGAAGCCATAAGGAACCGTGATGCTTCTTTACCGCAAGTAGGCGGACAATCTTTCACAGTTGGACGCGGACTAATCGAACCTCTTATTCAAGAAGGCTACATTGACCGAAATTCGTATTCGGCTTCAGTCATGTCAGGCATCGTCGATGCTCTTTGGACGGTAGGAACAGACCCAGGCGTTTACTACAACCCTGTCAAAAGCATTAAATCTCTTTTTAATTTAAGTGATGTTGCGGCAACGGCTGTCGCTAACGAACGTAAAGCAGAAATCATTAGAGAAGTTTGGACTGCAGAACGCAGAACAGCGGGACGTTCAATAAACCCAGATTTACCGATTATCGAAGGCAGACTAGTGGGTGATGTTGTAGCCGACACTCCACGATTCGCTGGCTATTTGCCACCTGGAACAGTCCTTCCACAAGAAATTGACGACGCAATTAGGGCGGCGACTAATACTGAAATAGAAAGATGGAGAGGCGCAGGCAACTCTCTAGCAGCATTAGATAATCCCCCAAATCTAAACCTTCCAGAAGTCATTGATGAAGCAACACGCCTTCGCCGTTTACACGGAGTTATCGATTTAGATGACGGCGCAAAACTTTTTGACCCAATAAAAATTGACGAAATGCCACTAACTTTTGATGGCAAAAGAACATTAACAAAACTTGGTGAATTCACAAACGTTGGCGAAATGTATGATGCGTTCCTTGGAAACATCCCAATTGGTTTGGCTTACAAAATACAAGAAGCAGTTGATGTAGCAAAAGCCGCAGGTCGAACAATATCAACCAAAGAAATCCATGCAATTTTACGTGAAGGCGTTTTATCTGGCGACCCGCTATACAACATCCGCCAAGTCCCAGGACTCATAAAACAAGTCATTAACCAAACAGGTAAACAAACCGCTTACTGGGCATCTGGTCAAACACGACAATTCTCAATGATGCCAAAAGCAACTTTCTTCTCATTTGAAGACCCAATCAGTTCAATCAATGATATGAAACGTTTAATGGAAGTTATGAATGTTCCCAAAGCGGATAAACACGTCATGCTTTCTTCCGCAATTAAAGCCGCAGCAACAGGCGACGTAGGTAGAAGATTTGATTTAGCCAAACAATTTCATCAAACAATCATCACCCCAGCATTAAAAGCAAAAGGTGTACCCGATGAATGGATTGCAAATGTAGCAAAATTTGAAGGCGCAACAGACGGCATATACCAATGGTCGATGGACGCCCTTGGCGACGGATACCCAATTACCTGGTTCGATGACGGTACTGGACAAGTATTGCGTTCAACAGACCTTATGGCTAAAGGTTTTATGATGGTTAACCCCAAACATCTAAAGCAAGTTATACGTGAAACAAGTAATTTGTGGAAACTTTATCAACCATTTAGAGGCACATTAATTAACGAAAAAAGTCTCTATAACCAACTTGTTAGAAACCTAGAAAAACTACAAGTTGAATATTTAAAACCAATTGCTCTTGGCGCGCCATTGCCTATCAGAATGGTGACACGTATTATCCCAGACGAAATGTTACGCCTTGCCGCTGCTGGCGATATGAGTTTAGCAACCATTCTTGCTGGAATGTCAAACGGCGCACTCAACTACACAACTGCTGGAAAATTAATTGTTACAGCAAAAGAAATGGAAAAACTAGTTGTAAAACTAGACGAACTAAATGGTTTCTATAAAAAGTTTGATGACGCGGTAGATGCTGGCGATACTCTTCTTGCTGACGAATATCAAAAACTTATTGCTAGCGCCGAAAACGATTACGGGACCCGCACGGAAATCAAAAAACTGTTAGCCACCTACAACCAGCGCGCCGAAACATTGGTCCCAGGTATGTCACGCAATGTTGCAGAAACAGCACAAGGTTTAATGGGACAAGAGCGACTCGACCCACGTGTATTGGTTTATGAAAGAAGCCGTGTTATGGAAAACGCCCGAAAAGAAGTAGATGAATTTGGACGTGTAATTACACGCATGGAAAGAAATGCTGACGGGGAAATGGTAGAGGTTCTTGGCAAAGCCAACGAAAATTGGGTTACTGGCACAGCAAGAGATATCGTTCATATGTCTCAAACCCCAGAATATGTTGAAGTTGCTAAAGCAATGCTTGCGGGGGGAAGAGACGCTGTTGCTCTTTTACCTGAAAGATTTTTGACGGGCGACCTCAAAAAAGTTTTCGACAAAATTTACGACAGAATGGTTCAAACACAAGGCTCCCAAGCAATGCGTCTTGCCCCAACACCAATCAACACCATCGAAGGCGCCTCTATCTGGGTTGAAACAATCCTTAATGACATTGCTACACGCACAGCACTTGACCCCGTAGCCGTCGGCGCAGTTGCATCAGGTCAAGTAAGCGGCAAAGCAATCTCTGTTACACCGCGATGGACACCAAATACACGATTTGAAGCATTCAATGTTTACGAGGCTTCAACAGAGTTCAAAGATTTCGTTGCCCGCGAACTTTTACGAAATCCTAATTCTCCTGTGGTTGCACCATTTTCACGTTCGGTTGGCACGGAAAATGTACAAAACAACACCAAACTTTTAACACAACTTTTTTCTCTTTACCGTGATACTTCACAAAAAGTTACTCGAACACCATTGCAACAATATTCTAAATGGCAGCGCGTAATTGAACTTATCCCAGCGATGGACCCAAAAGAAGCAGCGAAAATGGTTGCGGCATTAGAAAAAACAGACATTGACCAATGGGTTAAACAATCTGCACGTTTAGAACTTCCCCGCGCGCAAGGCACAGCAACCGCCAAACAAGTTGAACTATTGGGCGAAATGTACGGACATCAAAAAGTCGATGACATTCTTTACAACTTTGAAAACAGAACCTACATTGGATACAAACACAATCTTATGTTTGCATTTTTTGATGCATGGAAAGAACAATGGCAAGTATGGGGACGAGCAATTGCCAACAATCCAGCAAATATCGAAAGAGGCAGATTATTAAAAGAAGGTTTGACCGATGTCGAACTACCTGAATGGGCTGGGCTAAATGAAGGTCAAGGCATTCTTTACACAGATGCAAACGGGAAACAAGCAGTAGCACTACCTTTAAGTAAACCAGTATTAAATTTGCTTGGGTTAAACGCATCAGAAAGCATGAGCGCTAAAGGTTTAAGCATTATCGGCACAGGGGTACCTGGACTTTTCGGTGTTGGCGGTTTCTTATTCGATTCCGCTATCCCTAAAACAGAATCCGCACAGGCTTTCCGTGAACTGCTATTTCCTATCGGCGACCCAAACATGAAAAGCCGTATAGGAGATTATTTAGTGCCAGCATGGGCGCAAGGTGTCGGTGTCGGTTTAGTTGCTGGCGCAAACAAATTCACCAATCTTGACTTAGCAGACAACCTTGCAGGATTAATCGGCTCAGAACAAAACGACCAACTAAGAGCATCAACATTAAATGCTGTACTAACCAACATCGCATCGAACTCAGGTGACGTACCAAGAACCGCCGCAGAACAAAAAGCGTTACTTGAAGAAGCACACACAAAAGCAGATTTACTTATGTTCGTTAAAGGTTTGTTCAGAATTGTTTTGCCTACTTCATCAATGACTACTTATTACACAGAAATTGGTGAAGAAAATTTGGCTGCTGCATACATCATGGACGATTTCAGAAAAATCACCGAAGAAGCACCATCATACTATGAGGGTGTTACAACTTTCTTAGATAAATATGGTGACAGCGCTTGGGCGTTTTTGGCTGGGTCAACCACGTCGCAACCTGGTGTTATCCCAACAAAAGAATACGCTGAATGGCAAACAAAAAACAGGTACGTGTTAGACGAGTATCCGTTAGTTGGCGGCTATCTTGGTCCGCAAACAGGCGAATACGACCCGAAGGCGTTCACAATGCAACGCATAGAGGGACAACGTAGCCCTGCTGATGTTAAGAAAAGACAAGATGCTGCTTTAAATAAATTAGCTCAATCCATCGTTAAACAAGAATCACGAAAATTCTTGAAAACATATATGGACGCTGGATATACCGAGGAACAGATACTTAAAAGCGATGAGTACCGTTTGGCGATGTCACAAAAAATTGATGAGGTTCAACGCGAGTTCCCAATGTACAAGTCAATTAAAGAAAAAATTGGTGAAAGCGAAGCAAGCATCAAGTTTGAGATGATTGAAATAGGCGAAATGGTGAAAGACCCGAATATTACTAAAACGCCTGTTGGTAAGGCTTTGTTGGAGTATTGGGATTTCCGTGAAACCAAACTGGCTCAACTAAAAACTGAGGACAATGCCGCCTATTTGCAAAACAAGTGGAGACAGAATCCACGTAATGAGCCGATGCGTTTTGACCTTAATCAGATGGGCGCATACTTAGTGTATACTTATCCAGAATTTAAGAACTTGTGGGAAAATGTTCTGTCACAAGAGTTTTTGCCGCCAGAAGAAGAAACAGTAGGAGAATAAATGGTCATTGGAAGAATGCCCCAGGATGGTTCGAATTCGTCGTCAACCACTTCTACAACTATTGCACCGACCACTTCCACAACTGTTGCGCCAGTAGACCCGCGCACAAACCCAACTGGCGGAACGACACTTTCCAGTCTTGAAACAAAACCGTCTTACGCGGGCGGTATAGACCCAGAATGGGTAGCCCCAGATAAAAGCGTATTCAATAACCCAAACAATCCCTATTTGTACAAATCAAACGACTGGCAAATAATATTAAAAACCCCGAAAGACCAAGTTATCGGTTTGCAAACCAAACTTATGCAAGCGTTCCCTGGGTGGAAACCAGGCGTACTCGGCAGAATTAACGACGACAAAACGATTGCCAAAGTAAAAGATTTACTTGGTTATATCAATACTGATGAAGCAGTTAGGGGCGCCGATATTCAAACAGCGTTAGAGTATTATGCCAAAAATCCTTTAGAGGTTCAAGCAGCATCACAGAGGGCGGCTGTCCGTTTAACAAACCCTATCGATTTGCGTAAACCGTTTGAACGTGGCGCACAAGCCGCCATTGGTGAAGTGCTTTCTCCACAACAAACCAAAAAAATGGAACAAGAATTTGCACAAATGGAAACCCAATATCAGCGGGGTGCGGCTACTGGTGCTGGTGGCACAGTTATCCAACCACCAGACCCAACTGCTTTTGCCGAGGAACAAGCACGCAAACTACAACCAACCGCAGCCAAAGCCACAGAATATAGTGACTATATGGGCATTCTGTCACAACTACTACAAGGCTAATCATGTTTGTTCAAGACGCCGCTGACCAACAATTCTTAGACGAAGTAGCACGCCGCTACCCGAACAGTACCGCCCGCGGAAAACTTGAAGAAGCAATCAAAAAATATCCAAAACTTTACAAAAATATGATTGCCAAAGCCAAAGCATCACCTGATGAATCTTGGAAAGAATACGCTAAAACCAAATACGGTTGGATTGTCGACCTTTACGATGCCATCCCAGATTTAAAAAAGATTGTCGATGAAGCAGTCCAACTCAAATATCCCCAAGACAAATTCCTTAACGCTATTAAATCGACTGCATGGTGGAAAACAACCGAAGCCAAAGAGCGTGCATTTGTTGAAGAAGCAGCATCTGACCCTGCCACACAGAAAACAAACATTGAGGCTAAACGCATAGAGATAAGTAACTATGTTGGCAAACAAGGCTACAAGTTACCTGAAGCATCGATAGCAAATCTTGCTACCCAAGCCTACAAATACGGTTGGAATACTGACGAAATTGGACGTTATGTTGGTGCAGAAATTCTCAAAACAGGTGCCGCGGGAACAGCAGCAACACCATCGGCAGCGATTACAGGTGGCATGGATGCGAGAAGTATTCGTTCACTTGCCAACGATTACGGGTTGAAACTATCAGACAATGACATCAACGCTTACACCCAAGGGCTAATCGGTAAGACGATGACCATTGAGCAGATTAAAGAGAACATGAGAATGGATGCAGAGAATTTGTATCCGTCTTTGGCTAAACAGTTGGCTGCTGGGCGAAACATCACTCAGGCTACAGCCACCTACAGGGCTCTTGCCGCATCAACTTTGGGTGTTGACCCCGAAACAATCGATTTCACAGACCCTAACAAATGGGGTAAATTGTTGTCTTATGTTGACCCGAACACCAACGAAGCACGCCTGATGACCAACTCTGAGTGGAGTAGGTTTGTGCGCAGTCAACCAGAATATATGGAAACTGATGAGGCTAAAACCCTTTTCCGTGATGCTGCTTCAATGATTGTCCGCGGGTTTGGAAAGGTCTTAGGCTAATGTCAATAAGCCCAGAAGACCTGCGAGCCCTATCTGAAGCACGTGGTCGCCCCGTAACGGTTGCTCCAGCGCCCGCAGCAGTTAACCCAACTTTGGCGTATGAAGCCGCAGGCTACTACGGCGACGCAGCAACATCACAATACATTCGTGACCTTGTTGCTGGAGTAAATGTTGGTGCTGGCACCGTCGAGCAACGCAACGCTGCTTTACAAACACTTATCGACCAAGGACAAATTAGGCAACAACAATCTTCTGGTGATACTGGAGACGGCACAGACAACACAGGTGTGACGTATGCCACACCCCCAGGTGCAACAACGTTGGCTGGTTCAGCAGCAAACGAACTCAAAGCAATCCTTCGACGATACAACCTTGAGTCACTATTCGGTCCATTATCAGGTGCGCTAATAGGCGACCCATCACTAATCAGAAACACCGACGCGCTTTTTGGTGCAGTAAGAGAAACACCACAATATCAAGCACGATTTAAAGGCAACATTGAACGCGCCAAAAAGAATCTGCCGCTACTATCCGAAGCGGAATATATCAGCCAAGAACAGTCGTATCAACAAGTTAATAAAAGCCTTGGCTTACCCCGTGGATTTTATGACACCCAAGACGACTTTGCGAACTTTATAGCCAACGATGTTTCACCAGTCGAATACAGCAAACGTATAGAACAAGGCTATAACGTTGTAAAAAATTCGTCGCCCGAAGTATTAAACCAACTTAAAATGCTCGTCCCAGATTTACAAGATGCAGACCTAGCCGCATATGTTTTGGACCCAATACGTTCTGGTCAAGAAATTGAACGCAAAGTTCGTGCCGCACGAATCGCCGCCGCAGGCAAAGTATCTGGCGGGATGCAATTAACCGCGACACAAGCAGAATCGCTTGCCCAACAAGGTGTGACCGCAGAGATGGCACAACAAGGTTTCACCCAACTTGGGCAATCAGCAGGGCTATTCAGACCGCTACAGGGTGAGGAAACAATCACCCAAGAAGACATTCTGGCAGGCACTTTCACAAATGAACAAGCAGCACAACAACGCATTGCCCGACGCCGACGTCGACGCCAAGCAGAGTTCGAAGCAAGCGGCGGATTCGCAGGCGGAACAGGCACAAGGAACGTCGGACTTAGCACCGTCGAATAGTTGACAACGGTCTTAAGACCGTATATAGTTTCATTACCTTCACAGAAATCCCCCAGTCTGTGCGGCGCAATTCGGGGTGACAAATCAATAGCAGCCATCACATACCTCTGATGTGATGTGGGCAGAAACGGAGAGTGCCATATGTCAGAGTTTGACAACTACGACAGCGAAGACCAGATAGAAGAATCC
>Ga0129333_10001934_pt1 | contig 19043 bp, 20 predicted proteins | sample CPB6_08_DNA_FD_94474 | JGI IMG/M metagenome (GOLD analysis project Ga0129333, IMG submission 94474) | Freshwater to marine salinity gradient microbial communities from Chesapeake Bay, USA - CPBay_Sum_0.6_0.8_DNA | ecosystem: Environmental > Aquatic > Marine > Coastal | place: USA: Chesapeake... | reverse complement strand
TGTATTTCACGTTATTAACATGGATACGATGGAACAAGTCGCGGAATATCAAGGAAAATTAAGTACAGAAGAATTTTCAAGACTTTTGTTTAATACTGGCACTCAATATGGAAGTTGCATGATTGTTGTAGAAAACAATAATCTTGGTTTCTCAGTATTAGAAAAATTAATTTCAATGAATTATAAGAATGTTTATTATTCTCAAAAAGGAACAACAGAATTTGTTGAACAATATGCGGCCCAATCAATGGGCAATGTTGTTCCCGGCTTTACAACTTCACACAAATCCAGACCATTGATAATTGCCAAACTTGAAGAATTTGTTCGCTCAAAAGCAGTTAGAATTAATTCTATTAGAACTTACAACGAGTTATCTACATTTATTTGGCATCACGGCAGACCACAAGCAATGACAGGATACAACGATGATTTGGTTATGTCATTGGCAATTGGTTGTTGGGTAAAAGACACAGTATTTCAAAATGCAACAAAAGATATTGAATATCAAAAAGCATTATTGACAGGTATCTCAAAAACGGGTAAATTATTAGATACAAGTATTCCCGGTATGTTAAGTTACCAACAAAATAATAAACTAAAAGATGATTTATTAAAGCAAAGAGAACTGCAAAAAGATTTTTTGTGGATATTTAAAGGATAGATATGGCAGATAACAGAAAAATTAAAAATACCAGAAATCAAGATTCACAATTGTTTAAACAATTGACAAAACTATTTTCTGGTCCATTGGCTAACTACAATCAACAAACTCAAAGCCGTTACAGAAGAACACAACTTGATAAATTCAAGTTTCAATCTGCACAAGGTTTAGAGTTTAAAAAAGCAGAATATCTTGCTTACGAAAATATATCTACAAAAACAATGCACGCACAAAATCGTGCAGACAGATATATCGATTTTGACCAAATGGAGTACATGCCAGAAATAGCATCTGCTCTTGATATCTATGCCGATGAAATGACAACAAATAACGAATTAACAGCAATGTTAAAAGTTAAATGTCCAAACGAAGAAATTAAGTCTATATTAGAAACTCTTTACTTTAAAACTCTTAACCTTGAATCCAATTTATTTAGTTGGTCAAGAAATATGTGTAAGTATGGTGATTTCTTCCTTTATCTTGATATTGATGACAAACTTGGTATTACAAGTGGCATTGGACTTCCAGCGAACCAAATTGAAAGAATGGAAGGTAAAGATAAAACAAATTCTAACTACGTTCAATTCCAATGGAATTCTGGTGGTTTAACATTTGAAAACTGGCAAATTGCCCATTTCAGAATTCTTGGAAATGATAAGCATTCACCATATGGAACTTCTGTATTAGACCCTGCGAGAAGAATTTGGAGACAACTAACTCTTCTTGAAGATGCAATGATGGCATACAGAATCACACGTTCCCCAGAGCGCAAAGTATTCTATATTGATGTTGGAAACGTACCGCCAGAAGATATTGAACAATACATGCAAAAAGTCATGACCCAAATGAAGAGAAATCAAATTCTCGATTCAAATACTGGTCGTGTTGATTTACGCTACAATCCAACTTCTGTTGATGAAGATTATTTTATCCCTGTTCGTGGTGGTGTAAATAATACCAAGATTGAAGCACTTCCCGGTGGTCAATTCGCTTCAGCAATTGAAGACGTTAAATATTTAAGAGATAAGTTATTTGCTGCTCTTAAAGTACCAATGTCATACCTTATTAGAGGCGAAGGCGCAACAGAAGATAAGACAACTCTTGCACAAAAAGATATTCGCTTTGCAAGAACAATCCAAAGATTACAAAGAGTTGTTATTTCTGAATTAGAAAAGATTGGCATTGTCCATTTATACACTCTCGGTTTCAGAGGAACAGATTTAATTTCATTTAAGCTTTCTCTCAATAACCCATCTAAGATTGCTGCATTACAAGAATTAGAACATTGGAAAGTTAAGTTCGATGTTGCTTCTGCTGCAACAGAAGGATACTTCTCCAAACATTGGGTTGCACAAAATATCTTTGGAATGTCAGACGAACAAATTGTTAAGATTCAAAGAGAAATGTTCTTTGACAAGAAATTTGCTGCTTCACTTGAACAAGTCGGACAACCACAAGAAGCCGCCGCAGGAGGCGGTGGAGGTGGAGGTGGAGGTCTTGGTTTGGATATTGGCGGTGGAGAGACACCAGCATCAGAAGCCGAAGCACCAGAAGGCAGCACAGAGGGTGGAGCGGAAGAGCCAGAAAGCATGTTGCTCGCAACCCCAGCGGCTGGTGGGGCACCAGCGGTGGCACCTCCAGCGGCACCTCCAGCACCCGGCCGTCGTGATGATAGAGCGCATGTAACCGCTGGTTCTAATGGAAAAGCCTATTTACCTAGAAAGTATGTTGGTGGTGATAGAAGAGGCAGCGGTGCCAGAGAACGCTCTATGCGTTCTAGTAGTGGAGAATCTTTTGCTGGTGCAAATAAGATAAATCCCGGCATTAGAGACTTATCTTCTATGGCAAGAGGAATTTACGAGACAAATGACTCTAATTATGATAATGAAGAATTAGAATTATTCAGAACAAATAAAGAAATAAAGCAATAATTGAAAACTTGGAGAAATCTACTAATGCAAGAAAGAGTGAAAGTTAAACACAATAAGAAAAGAAATACCGCTTTTCTTTACGAAACTCTTGTCAAAGAATTAACAAAGTCAATTGTTATCAAAGACAATGAAAAAAGAAAGGTAATTGTTGGCATTTTGAAAGAACACTTTGGCAAAAACTCTGTTTTGCACAAAGAGTTGGACGTTTATAAAAGCCTTTACGAGTCTAAGGGCTTAGATAATGATACTGCTACCAGACTTATTCAAGAAGCAAAAAGAGTTTATCTTTCCTTGAATAGTCAAGATATCTTTAATCAACAAACACAAGTTATCAACAAAATAAACAAACAACTTGAACCATCTGTGTTTTCCACATTCTTGCCAAATTATAAAGACTTAGCAACAATATCTCAGTTATTTGATGATAACGTTTCTATCAAGCAAAGAGTATTGCTTGAGCAACAAGTTGAAAAGTTTTTGTGTTCTAATGAAGTTGTTGAAGAAAACAAGATGCGCCCAATTGACAACTTAGTTTATAAGCAAGTTATCAAGAAGTTTAATGAAAAATATTCTACTGGCTTATTGGAAGAACAAAAGACATTATTCTCAAAGTATATTCTTTCATATGCCGATAATAATGCAGACTTGGTTGTGTATTTAAATGAAGAAATTTCAAGAATTAGAAATTCAATAAACGCATCTACCAATCTTAATCAAGCAGATAAGAATCAACTTAATACCAAGATTGACGAACTTAAATCAAAACCAATAGATAAAGAAATCATTGAGAGTGTTCTTAATTTTCAATCCTTAATAAAGGAACTTGAAAACTAATGAAAATTGTAATCAAAATGGGCGATAAGCCCGATTTAGTTATTAGATTAGATGCCCGCAAAACAATGGATGGTAATATCATTATCCAAGACCATCCTTATATGGATGTTATAATTTCTCCAAAAAACAAGAAAATTATGGCATTATCAAAAGTTTTGATGGATGATAGAAGTTATTACACACAAAATAGATTCTTTGATTATCTGTACAAGCGTGGTGTGATTGACCCTGCATCTGTTCAAGGCAGTAATATATTTGCTTCTTTGGAAGCAGCAATACCAGAAAAACTTCCAGAAGGCCCAGACCCTATTGAAGCAATTTTGTTTTCAATATTTAAATACTTCAGAGAAGAAGCACCATCTTGGGCAGAAGAAGAAAGATTAAAGAAAGACCAAGAAGAATACTTGCTTGAACCAGACGAAGAACGTTCTACCGAACTTGGCGAAGTACCACAGAAGCCAAAGCAAGGTTCAATTGGAACTTCTGCTTACTCTATCAACAAGCATTACAATATTGCATATCTTGGCGAAGGAAAGAACAAAGAGAAGAAATAATGGAATTACTTTATTTTATTCTTGCTTGTTATGGTATGACACAAATTATTGTATATGGAACAATATTTAATAATGTAAGACCAAAACAAGGATTAATAGGAGAATTATTTAGTTGTCCTATGTGCATGGGATTTTGGGTTGGTCTTGTGAATTGGTTTTTATTTGATAACTTGCAATGTGGATTAATATCTGCTGGTTGCATTTCTTCTGCAACAAGTTATGTTTTTTGTATGCTATTTAATGATTTTGGTTTGAACATTAAAGTAAATAAAGAATAAATAAACTATTTATTTTTAGTCCGAGGTTAAAAATGACAACTACAATGAGACAAGCATTTTGGACACGCAAATGGTCTTTACAACCAGTTCGTCTTTGTTGCAGAGGAAAACGGCTTGGCCGTAGGAAATAATACAAATGTCTAAATCATTATTAAGAGAATATTACGAACTTTGTCCAAACGGATATTGCGAAGATGTTTTAACAGAATCTGATAAACGTTTTATTAAAAATGGCGGTACAATATTAACTGGTGTTGTTCAAAGATTCGGTGAAGCAAATGGAAATAACAGAATTTATACTGAGGATGTTTTAAGACGCGAAGCCGAAAACTATAAGAAACTTGTAAAAGAAAGAAGAGCATTAGGCGAACTTGACCACCCAGACCAATCTGTAATTAATTTAAGAAACGTTTCGCATTTAGTTACAGAACTTTGGTGGGACAAAAATAATTTGATGGGAAAGATTGAAGTTCTTAATACACCATCTGGACAGGTTTTAAAATCATTAGTTGAAGCAAATGTGAAAATCGGCATTTCTTCAAGAGGTACAGGCTCTGTAAGAGAAAGCAGAGAAGGTACAATAGTAGAAGATGATTTTCAACTTATATGTTTTGATATGGTTTCAGAACCTTCAACTCGCGGAGCATTCATGATGCAAGAGCAAAAGAAATCCTTGATTGAAGGCAGAGAAACCAGAATCAATACTTTAATTAACAATATTCTCAAAAAAGGAAAATAAAGGAATTCATATAATGAGCAAAAATAAAATAGATGAAGGTTTTAGCGATTTTATGAAAGACCCATTCAGTCTTAAAGCAAAAGCTAAACAAAAAACAATTGATGGTTTATTAAATTCAATTCAACAAGGCTGTGGTGGTCCAGATTATCCCGGCTGTGATAAATCAATAATTGATTCAATATTAAAAATCAGTAATGATGAAGAAAAAATTGAAAAACTAAAAAACCTCGTTGCGTATATACAAAAAGACACACAACGCGAAACAGATAGAAGAAATAAACTAGCAGACGAAAAGGCAAAGGCTGCAAAAGCAAAAACGCAAGCTAATAAATCAGCACACAGAGAACATATAAAAACTAGAGAATTTCAAGCGTTTTATGATGATTTACTATCTAAAAAAGATGAAGTTTCAGAAGAAGTTTTACGAAAAGAATATGTAAAATACATAAATGGTCTTAGAAATAGAACACAAGATAATCCAGAAGAACTTATTACTTCTTTACAAGATAACATGCCAGAAGAATTGAAAAGAATACTTCGTATTCCATCAATAGGTGCTGGACGTTCCGTTCAAGAAAACAAAAAAGGAATCAAATCAATGACACTCACAAAAGACGTTCTTAAAAGAATCATCAAAGAAGAATTAGAGAAACTTACAGCAGATATGGCAACTGAAGAAGAAGATTCAGTTGATTCAGAAATTGCTGAACTTGAAAAACAACTTGCAGAAGCCAAAAAGGCAAAAGCAATGAAGAAAATGAAAGGCGCACATGCAGACCACAAAATGAAGCCTTTAAAATCTAAAAAGTAATATTTAATTACTTTAAACCAAATGAGGATGGTATTTTATGATACCATCCTCTATTTATTTATGGATTATGTTGTATGAAAAAAACCATTTCTGAAAAACAAATTAGGTATATTGTAAGAAACGAACTTAAAAATTATTTAATTAACGAAGGGCTGTTAGACGATTTTAAAACAAATGTAGCCTCTCAAATATTTAATAAAGATAATTTGACACAAGCTTTCAATAAATATAAAACAGATTTAGCATCTGCTGCTGGAATTAAAACAGGCACGACACAATATCAAGAAATTAAAAATGAACTTGATAAACTTCAAGTACCTTCAACACAATTGCAAAACATATATAATATGTTTTATAATCCAAAAAACAATATTATTCCAACTGTAGCTCAAGCAGATAAGTTTAGAACAAAATTAAATGCATTAAAAACTATTGTAAAACCAATTTTAGATTCAGCTAAATCATCCCAAGCAGCATCTACGATTCCTGTGCCAATGCAAGAAGTAGTGCATTCTGCTGTATCTCCATCTCCACAATCATCTCCACAACCACAACTAAATGCAGCCCAAAAGCAAGCTAAAGAAAGACAAGATTTATTAAATAAATTAAATAATTATTATAGCACAACAATGAGCGAATATAATACAGCAAAAACTGCTAAACAGCCTGTAGAAATGATTATGAATTCTATTCTTTTATTTGCCACTCAATTTACAAATTTAATTTTTCAAACAAAAAATTTATCTGCTGCACAAGTTGCTGTAATTAACAAAATTTATGAATTATTAGATAGACACTTTTCAGCCTATGCTGGTGGTAGCGAAGAAGAAAGATTAACTCAAATACAGCAAGCACCACAACAATCTCAAATACCTCCAACAACATAGAGAAAATTATGAATAAAAATGAACTTAAACTTATGCTTAAACCTCTTGTGAAGCAACTCGTTAAAGAAGCAATGAAAGAGGAATTATCAAGTGTAATCTCAGAAATTATCAAACAAACATCTTCAAGTGTTGTTGTTGAATCAAAACAACAAATAAAAGTTGATGATAATTTGCAAAAAGAAAAACTTGCACAAAAGCAAAAAATGTTAGATGAAAAGCGCAAATTGCTTGAAGAAATAAGTAAAAAAGCATATGGCGGAATAAATATATTTGAGGGAACAACCCCAATTGGTTCTGCTGGAAATCCAGAGCAAACAATCTCAGAAAGAAAAGCAGCAGACCCACTTTCTGATACAGACCCAAGCGACCCCGGTATTGATATCGGTGGCTTATTAAGGATGACAGGTGGATGGAAACAAATAAAGTAATTATCGAATCACAACTTCGTGCCGTAATTCGCCAAGAACTAGAATCTTATTTAATAAACGAAGGATTGTCGCAAAAACTACAAGCAGCTTTAATGGCTGCTGTATTGACGTTTGCAGGACACCAAGCAGCCGCTGGTAGTGGTAAGGGCGATGGTGGTTCTGGTGGTGGCGAAACTATCCAACAAATCTTGAAAAAAGCTGGCATGAAAGAGGATATTTTAAGACAATTACAATCTGAATTAACACAAGAAGATATGCAATTGTTGCAAAGCAAATATCAAACGCAAAAAAAATTACATGCTGAATATGACAAAGCAATAGATGAAGGCAATTATCAAAGAGTTAAAGATATTGATAGACAATTAGATAACTTATTTGCTGGTTTATCTTCTGAATCACAACAAAGATTGTTAAAAACTGGAACTCCAATCTTGGAATATATTAGTTCATTATCAGAAGAACAAATTGAACAAATTGGAAATATATCAGATAAAGCAGCAATTGAAAGACTTCAAACAAAAGCACTATACCATCAAATGAAGCCAGAAGTTCAAACACAAAACTTAACCAAAGCCGCTGTATCTGATTTAAATGATATTGCTTTAATTGCTCAAGCCGATGGTTTCAAGGGTGATACAAAAGAGCAAATAATTACTAATTGGGCCGTAAATCAACCAAATATTTATAATTCATTACCAGATAATTTTGACCTTGTTGATGTTATCGTCGCAGCAGATAAAAATGATAATTATCAGTTTGATTCAAAATTAATAAACAGTAATTTTACTGATGAAAAGATAGACGAATTTTCCGATAGTTTTCCAAAATTATCGAAAGAGAAACTTTTTGCAGGTTCTGCCGAAAGTGAAAATGTTCAAAAAGAAAATAGAGTTAGAAAACTTAAAAAAAGACTTAACGAATTAAGAGGTTTATATGTCTAAAAGAAGTACGCACGTTAATGCAAAAGTAGAACAAAAGAAAGATGAACCATTCGAAAGAATGCTTAGAAGATTCATCAAGAAAGTTAAAAAAGAAAGAGTTGTAGAGCAAGTTAGAGAAAGAAGATATTATGAAAAACCCTCAGTTGTTCGCAGAAGAGCAAAACTTGAAGGCATAAAAAATGAGAAAAAGAGAATTAGAGAATTCCAAAAAAAGATAAATTCTCAAAACGATAATAATTATAATAAAAAGCGAGGGTAATTTATGTCTTTCAATAATCCCTATTATGTAGGTTTGGCAAATGTTGGTTCATATCAAGTATCTGGTATGCCATATGCAACTTCAAGTATTGCTGTTCCTGCAAATTCTGGAACTCCAGTACAAATTAATTTTCCTTGGGTTACTCAAAGAATTGTTGTACGAAATACTCAAAATCAACCATTAAGAGTTGCATTTTCTTCAAACGGAGCAAGAGGAACAAATTATTATATCATACCTGCTGCTACGGTTGCTACTAACTATCCAGAATCAGAATTTAGAGTTAAAGTTAATTCTATCTTTATTATTTCTGATTCTCCAACGCCAACAAGCGCATCCATATTTGCAGAACTTACAAATATAGATTCTAATTTACTTATCAACTCTGGACCATCTGGTTCAAATTGGTCTGGTTCATTAGGAGTGGGATAACATGAGTAGATTTGGTTGGGCCTATATAAGTAGCGAATCAACTGGTGCGGTTGCTGGTGGCCCAACCAATTCTGTTCAATTTAATTCTGGGTCACAAGTATTAACTGGTTCTTCAAATTTTACTTTTAACCCAGCAACTAATACATTAGTTGTAACTGGTACAATTTCTGCTTCTGTTTATCAAGGTATTACTGTTACTGCAACACCAGCAGGTTCTGATAAACAAATACAATATAATTCTGGTTCTGCTCTTGGAGCATCATCAAATTTTACTTTTGATTATTCAACCAATACTTTATATCTTACTGGAACTTTAAGAGCAGATAACTTAATAGTTTCTTCTTCTCAAATATTAAAGTCTGGTTCCACTATATTTGGCGATGATGCATCCGATACACATCAATTTACTGGTTCTATATTGGGTGGGATAGTTAGTGGTACTACTGCACAATTCACAACAATTACAGGTTCTACTGTAACTGGTTCAGTTGCATTATTTACCAGCGTTACAGGCAACTTATTAGGTACTGCTTCTAATGCTACGCTAGCAGCCACAGCATCATATTATAACACTTCAAGTTTGTTAATAACAGCAAGTGTAACAGATGCTACAATAACATTAACAAAAGGCGATGCAACAACATTCCCATTAACAATAAACAACGTTGTTAATGCTCAAACAGCATCATATGTTTTAAATGCTGTTTCCGCAAGTTATGCATCAAATGCCGATTTGCTTGATAACAGAGACAGCACAACTTTTGCAGGAACTGGCTCAAATACATATAATGGAAATCAAGTTATAACTGGTACATTAGATGTTTCTTCTACTTTAAGTGGCACAACTGCACAATTTACAACAGTTACTGGTTCCACAATAACTGGTTCAACTGGTTTGTTTACAACTATAACGGCATCACAAGGATTTGTTTCTGGTGGTTTATCTGTCGGAAACTATATTCAAATGCTTCCAGTAGGAAATGTATCAATACCAACAAATCAAACTGCTTCCTATATTTATACATCTGGTTCAACAAACGACTTATATTTCACACAATATCAACCCGGAACCAGTTTTACAAACACAACTCGTCTTCGTTGGGTAGAAGGCGGTTTAAGTTCTGGTCTTTTACATGGTGGCATTTTATCTACCGTAACTGGAACTACTTCTTTTAATTTAACTTCTGGTTCTGGTATTATTGTTGCATTTAACGCCACAACAGGTTCAGACCCATATCCAACAATTCAGTATGTTACATGGGGAAACTTTGTAAGTCAATCTTTGATTTATTCAGCATCCTCTCCAATTACATACATTGCTATTGACAACTATGGTGCAATTTCTCAAACCAATGTTGCATTTACGCAAGAACAATTTAAAGACAGAATAGTAATAGGTAGAGTATTGCATCAATCTGGTGCTGTAACAAATGGTACAATTACAACACCAACAACAGCATATGGTATTAGTTCAAATACACAAGACTTTTTTAGAGCATTTGGTCCATTAAAAGTAAGTGGTCAAGTATTGGCATCAAGTGGTTCTGCAACTTTGGCAATCACAAGAACTGCTGGTGATTCTTACGTAGAGGGTAGAAATTATTCTGCAAATCCAAATATTCCAAATTATGTATCGGCAGCAGACGATCCCGCACTAACAACAACAAAGATTTTCTACGAGTGGGTTAGCGGTTCAACCGTAAATATTGATACTAATGGTGGTACTGGATATTCTGCATTAATTCCAAATAAATATAATTTAAACGGAACAATCACAACAATAACTCCAACAAACAACAAATTTACTGTTCAAAGAGTTTATTGGTTTCCAAAATCTGTAACAAGAGCATTTTATGTTTATTATGGCTCAACCATTTATTCATCCCTTGCAGATGCAATAGCAGCAATAGCAGATGAAACAAACTTTACAGAAGGTGATAACACAAAAGCATCAGCAGTTTATCTTGGTTCAGTTGTTATGGAAGCAGGTATATCAAACTTTACCGATACAACAAAATCAAAAGTTGTAAATGGTGGTTTGTTCAGAGCAACTTCAAATGGCGGTGGTGGTGGAGGAGCATCAGCAACTCCCGGTGGTTCAACACATCAAATCCAATTCAATGATTCTGGTGTGTTCAATGGTTCTGCAAACTTAACATTTGATACAAACGTTTTAACATTAACTGGTTCATTTAATATGGTAGGAACTGGTTCATTAGATATTGATGGTGGATATATAACAGGTTCTGGTAGAGCAAGTTTTGGAATAGTTACTGGCTCTGTTATTACTGGTTCAACTGCATTATTTACGACATTGACAGCATCAAATATAACAGCATCAAATCAATTGCAAGTTGCATCCGATGCATTTATAGGTGGCAACATTGTTGGTTCTGGTGGGTTTAAGGCAGCATACGCAACTTATACTGGAAGTTTTACGGCAGCAGCAAATTCATATTTTATAGGAATCAGCACAACTGGCTCTGTTGTTACTGCAAGTTTGAATTCTGCCACAAACTATCCAGCAGGACAAACTTTAATATTTAAAGATATAGGTGGTAATGCTGCTGTAAATAATATTCGTATTAAACCAAGTGGATCTCAAACTATTGATGGAGCAACAAGTTTAGTTATATCAAGTACTTCTGGTAGTGCGACACTAGTATCAAATGGTCTTGATGGATTTTATATCGTAGGATTAACATAATGGCAACTTATAATAAAACATTAAGCGGAACAGATTACGTAATATCTTCTGGTGATACCCTATCAACAACATACGGACTTGGATACTTTGGCGATGGTATAGATGGTGATGCTACTATTACAGGTTCTTTTACATTATCAAGAGAGTTTTATTATAATAATTTAATTTTAACTGGTACTGGAAGTATAAAGCCAAATGGTTATAAATTGTATGTCAAAGAAACATTAACAATTAATTCTGGTTGCTCAATTAATGACGATGGAAATAGTGCCTCTGGTCTTACTCCCGGTGCAATTCTGAATGCCAGAAATTATCTTGGTGCTGGCGGCGGTGTCGGAGGTACGGGAAGAAACACAAGCGGTACTGGTAATGCTGGCGGTGGTTCTGGCGGCAATAGTTCATTAAATGTTTTAAATTTGGCACCCACCGGCGGCGCAGGAGGTTCAGCAGCAGCAAACGTTGGCGGTTCTGCTGGCGGTGCTGCACAACCAAATCCAAATCAAAGGTGGAATGGTAGATGGTATGACGGTAGAGCATCCGTAGCAGCATTTAATGGTGGTTCTGGTGGTGGTGGTGGTGCATTGGCTGCAACACCGGGCAACAGCGGCGCGGGTGGTGGTGGAGCAGGAATTGTTTGGATAGCAGCAAAAAATATTGTAAATAGTGGAACAATCTCCGCAAATGGTGGAAACGGTTCAGATGGTACTGGTATCAATGCCGCTGGTGGTGGTGGAGGCGGTGGTGGTGGATTGGTTTGTTTAATAACAAAATCAACATCATATGGAATAATTACTGCTAATGGTGGTTCTGGTGGGCTAGGTGTTAATACTGGTGTAAATGGTAGTGCGGGTTCTTCTGGTTCAGTAGCGATTGTAGTAGTTTCATAAGGAATAAATAAAATGCAAACTTTTATGATGGAAGAAAAAGTTGTTGTTGCACCAACAAGCACACTAGAAGAAGCAGGAGAATTTGCTACACAAAATGGAGTCGCAGTAATTTATTTATCAATTCCTCCATATTTGCAAGAAGAATTAAAAGATAACACAACATGGCCTATTGTGGTAACAAGAGAATATCCACAAACAATAGAGTAATATAATATTTTGTTCTATTTATAGATAATGCCACGCAAAAAGAAATCAGATACCGCTTGGTCGCAACCTGCAACTCCTCCTCCTCCGTTATTTACAGGAGAGAAAGAGCGTAATCTTGTTAAACAAGTCAATGACGAACTTATTGAAAGAGTCATTGGGCAACAAATATTGTATTTTCCAATTGACGTTGAAAGAACAAATTTTCATCCTTTATATGGAGAATCATTAAATAAAACTTTTTATTCTCCTGTAAGAGTATATGCACTTGTTAAATTTGGTGGCGATATAACAAAAAATGAAGATTCGTTTGGTTTGGATACTGAAACAACAATTGAAATTCATTTTCATAAAAAACGCTTAACAGAAGACCAAAACTTATTTGTTCGTGAAGGCGATTTTGTTTTATACGGAGATAACTATTATGAAATAACAGAGTTATCCCAACCAAAAAGATTATTTGGTCAGATAGAAAACAAATTTGAAATTATGGCTAAATGCTTCCGTGTTAGAGAAAACGCATTTAATCCTCAATTTACAGCAGATACTGTACCAACTACAAGACAAACTACATCTACTTCTAGCGGTTCTGCTTCTACATACAATCCAACTTCTACTGGCTTATTTACAAACGTAACTGCATCAAATAATTTAGTAGTTAAGAATAACACTTATTTAGGCGACAACGCAAACGACTCAGTTTATATAACTGGTTCTGTTTATATAAGTGGTAGCTTACTTGTTAATGGAAGTTCGTTTTCGTTATCAAGTTCTGCTGTAACAAACAAAACAATATTGATAACATCAAGTTATACAGTACAAGCAGATGACTATTTTATTGGAGTAGATACAAACTACACAGGAATTGTCGTAACATTACCTCCGTTAGCATCTACTACTAATGGAAGAATAATACATATAAAAGATGAAAAAGGTTTTGCAGATGTAGGTCTAGAAGTAACGGTATCGGCATCTTCTGGAGATTACATAGATGATGTAAGTTACGTTGTTATCGACATAGACCACGGTTCATTAAGTTTATACAAATCTGCAAATGGATGGAACTTATTCTAATGGGATATAAAACATTTAAATCCAAACCAAAAATGATAGGCGACCAACCTGTTACCAACCGAGTTAAAGCCGATTTTTTCGAATCTACTCTTATAAAAGTAGATGGTCTTATAGTAAATAGAACAGTTATTTCTTCATCGTATGTTATAAAAAGAACAGAATATTTTATAGGTGTAGATACATACAACACAACTGGTTCCATAATAATTTCTTTGCCGTTTGCAAGTGGTTCAGTTAGTGGCAGAACTTACATAATAAAAGACGAAGGTGGTATGGCAGATACAAGAAATATTATTCTTGACACTCAGAACGGAGATACAATAGACGGACAAGACACATTGATTGTTGATTCACCCTATGCCTCATTGAACGTTTATACAAACGGAAATAATAAGTGGTTTATTTATTAAATTATTTTCTTGACAACATAATACTTTTGAGTTAGCACGTTTCTATTTATTGTAGTGCGATAGAGTTATTAAGTTTTAGGCTTTCTAATTCTGTCGCACTTTTTTGTTAAGGAGTTAAATATATGGCTTATAAATTTTCGATAGGACAATATAGACACTCTGGTTCATTGGTAGCCGAAGAAGGTCTTACCGTTGATTCTGGTGGTCTTACCGTTACAGGTTCCGTTTCTCTTCCTGCTGGTGAAATCAATACAGCAGAATTAGCTGACGCAGCCGTTACAACAATCAAAATTGCTGATCTAAATGTTACAGTAGGTAAATTAGCTGCTGATGCAGTTGAGACAGCAAAAATTAAAGATTTGGCTGTTACAAATGATAAACTTGCTGGTAGCATTGCTTCTACAAAGATTGCAGAACTTAATGCATTCGATACAGCAGACCTCGCAGAAAACGCTGCTAATAAATACTTTACAGATGCAAGAGCAAGAGCCGCAGTATCTGTAAATGATGTAAGTGGCGACGGCTCACTTACCTATGATTCTGGTTCTGGCGTAATCACATACACAGGCCCATCAGCATCAGAAGTAAGAGCACATCTTTCTGCTGGCGATGGTCTTTCCTTTGCTGGTGGTCAATTTGCAGTAACATCATCAATCGCTGGTGCTGGTCTTGCTTTTGCTGCTGGTGTTCTTAGCGTAGATACTGCTGAAATTGCTGCTGGTCTTTCTGGCTCAATTCGCGATGTAGTAGCTGATTTCGTCGAAGGTTCAGACTTTGTAACATTCGATGATGCAAATGGTACAATCGGTGTTTCCGCTGCTGCATTTACTGCATCTGCCGATGCTGCATTTGACGCTAGATTAGCTGTTAAATCAACAACCAATCTTGCAGAAGGCACAAATCTCTACTTCACAGACGCAAGAGCAAGAGCCGCAGTATCTGCTGTAGATGCTGGTGGTGATGGTTCTTTCGCCTATGACAGCGCAACTGGCGTATTCACATACACCGGTCCATCTGCTGCCGAAGTTAGAGCACACTTCTCTGCTGTTGATACAAACAGCATTGATATGTCCTACAACAGCGCAAGCGGTACAATCGAAGGTGTCTTAAGACTTTCTGGCTCTGCCCTTGAAGTCACATCAGCAGGTCTTCGTATCGCTTCTGCTGCTGCTGGCGCTGGTCTTGATTGGCTTGCTGCTGGTACTCTTGCAGTAAATACAACTGGTGCAATGGCTATTAAGAACGATTTCGTCGCTCTTTCTGCCTCTGTTTCTGGTCCCGGTCTTGCATTTATCGCTGATGGTTTTGGAGCAGTTTCACAACTCTCTATCGCTACTGGCGGTGTTACCAATGCAATGCTTTCTGGCAACATTGCTAACAACAAACTTATCAACTCTTCTGTTGAGGTTGTTGCTGGTGAAGCACTTTCTGGTGGTGGCTTAGTAGCACTTGGCTCTTCAATAACTCTTGATGTAGAAGTCAATGGTGATGCACTTGAAATCGTAAGCGACCAAATTGCACTTAAATCACAAATTGCTGGCGCAAGAGAATTCACAGGCAACGTAACAATCGGTGGTGATTTGACTGTAAATGGTACAACCACTTACATCAACACAACTGAATTGGTTGTCGAAGATGCACTCGTCAAGATTGCTTCTGGTTCTGCTGCATTTGCTGCTGACCAAGGCTTGCAACTTGGTGATTACGCCACATTGAAGACCGCTGCTGCTGTTGCTGATGTTGGAAATGCTCTTTCCTCTTCACTCCCATTAGTAGCACCTTCAATGAAGGCTGCAACCTTCTACGGTAACCTAGAAGGTGCAATGTTACTTGGCATGGAAACCAAGAGCGCAAATGCTACAATCAGCAAGAACGTTACCAGAGCCTCTTCTAACATCACTCTTACTCTCCCAACTTCACCAGTTGTTGGTCAAGAGCACAGAATCAAGTGTGTTAGCGCAGCAGATAACGTTGTAGTTGCAGCACAAGTTGGTGGAACAATTGATGGTGCTGCCTCAATCGTCCTTGAATCTCCAAATGCTGCCGTTTCATTAGTATGGGACGGCTCTACATGGATGGTCTTCTAATCCTTATTCTTCTGGATTAGAATCTGGGGGTATCCTTTCGGGGATACCCCCTTTTTCTTTTTATCTATCTATTTATAGTATGGCATATGGTTATAATAAACAAACCCAAGTAATTGGCGACTTAGTTGCAGCAGACGACCCAAATAGAGCTACCAAAATTGATTTTAGTAGCGATAAAATTGACTTTTATGTGAGCGGAAATCTTGTTGCTTCAATTTCTGCTACACAACTTAGCGCATCATTATTTGCAGGAAATGGTTCATCACTTGAAGGAGTTTCTGGTGGAGGCGGGGGAAGTGGAGATATAACTTCTGTAACCGCTGGAACAAACTTATCTGGTGGTGGAACTACTGGTGCTGTAACTTTAAATCTTGCAGATAGTATTTCCTTAACAACAATAACAGCATCAAATTATGTAGGATTACCGATAAGTCTTTCAGTATCTGGTACAAGCGCAGAGGGTGTTTCATTCAATAATAAAGTATCAAAAATAAAGTTTGATAACAATACAGGTTTTCAAGTTTCACAATCTGCGACAAACGAAATAGAAGTTTCAATTGGCTCACATTACAAAAATATAGTTGTTAATGGGCAAACAACATTAGTTGCAACTGGTTCTGACTCTTTAGAAATCAGAGGAGCAAGTGGAATACAAGTATTAACATCAATTGTTGATGTTAATGGAAATGGAGTATCAAAAGAGTTGTCAATTAGTGGTTTTGCTTTGTCATCTTCAATTGATGAATTAAATGCAAAACAATTTCCTTCAGCAAGCAATAGTGTTCCTTATTATAACTCAACTTCAACTCCATCTGTTTTAGCACCACCATCAGAAAATCGTTCAAGTTATGTTCTTGGGTGGTCAAACAATCAACTTGCTTGGGTTGTTGTAACATTGGGCGTAGCATTTACAACTGCAAGATATGCAGAAATTGCCGTTGAAGGTCAAACATTAAATTATACAGAAACTATTTATTTAGGAAATGGGACAGTAGCATAATGAGTTTATCAGCATTAACATATAAATATATTGGCAAATTTACAGCACCAGCATCAAACACTTCTGGCACTATGGCTGCGTTAGCAACGGCATTTTCTAGTACAACTTATGCAGATGGTTCTTCAAGAGTAACAGGCTCTGGTATTGCTTGGACACCTTATTCGCAAATAAGTACAGGAACAACAATTGCAGTTTCATTAACTCCCGTAACTTCTACATTAGGACATAAAATAGTTTATGCTGGTGGTTCTGCTGGCTCTCCAACAATGTTATCACCAGATACATATTCTGTTTTAAGAGTTAATTTTGGCATGTGTAAAAATGCTGGAAACTTTAATTCTTGGTCAGACGCAAATCCATTTGGTACAGGACAATTTTCTGGCTATACAGGTTGTTGGGTAGGAACATCAATTTCTTACATACATGCTTACGAAAGTCAAGATACTGTTTTTGTAATAGCAGAAAGTAATACAGGAAATTGTTTTTTAAGTACAGCGGGTGCAAATATTGACCCAGAATCTACAACTTCTGGTACAAGCGAGTCAGATGGTAAAATATATTCATTAATAACTACTGGATATTCTGGCGTTTCTTCCATTAGTCATGAAGCAATAGGATTACAAGGATTTTTGTGGCATGGAACTGGTCAAGGTGATTCACACGTATATGTTATGAACTTTGGTGGTTCGGGAACAACGACTTCTAGAAAATTCAATGGCACACCAAACGTCGCTGCTACCGCAAATAGTTTAAAAAATGCAGTTGGTGAATATGCTAGATTGCCTATTTATGTTGAAAATATATCTGCTACTCGTACATTTTTTGGTAGATTAAGAGAAATATTTATGTTTCCAAATGGTTCTTCCGCAACAAAATTTACTGTTTCTGGTACAACTAATGGTTATATAATTTCTGCTTCTACTGCCGCAGTTGGACAAGCAATTTTATTGAAGGCTTAATATGACAATACACGATTATATAATAAATTTAATAAATGATAACTATCAAATTTTAAAAGTTAAAATAACTGATTATTATCAATACCAACCAACAATTGATGTAAATGGTCAAACAATTGTTGTTGAACAATATACACACGAAGATGAAATTTTGTGTGAGTTTTACAATTCTAACAATGAACTTGTAGCAAGAGCCAAGTCATTTATATCATTAATTTAATATTTATGGTTTTTTGTCAAAAACTGTACTATTTATTTTTGATAAATATATATTATTTGGAGAATTTTAATGTCATTGCTCGATGAAGCCATTATAGATGCTATTACACTCAAAGAAGCCGCATTAAAAAATGCAGAGGCTATGGTGTTAGAAAAATATTCCGTTGATGTGAAAAGCATTTTAGAAGGAATATTAAACGAGCAAGAAGAATTAGGTGGCGGCGAAGAACAAGGTGATGCATTAGGAATGGGTGGCGGAATACCAAATTTAACCGACGATATGGGAGCAACACCCGAATCCGGTGAGCCAGAAGCTACAAGTAAATTACCATATGCTTTCAAAGACCGAAACATGAAGGGTGTTAAAGATAAAGAAAAACTTTGTGATGGTGGCCCTTGTCCAGAAGACGAAGAGCAAGTTGAAATTCCATTAAAGAATATTGCTGAAGCTCTTAATATTCAACTTAATTCTGTTAAAGAAAAACAAGCAGCATATGAAGTTGATAAACAAGGTCTTTTAGATGTTCTTGAACAATTAACAGTAGATGCAAGAGTTGTTCCACACGGACACGTTTATCTTGCAACTGCTGCCGAAATACAACATGCAAATGAACTTTCCAAAGCAAAGAAAGTACAACTTGATAAAGAGTTGGAAGAAGAATATGGAAAAGTCAAACAAGAGAACAAACAATTAAAACAAAAAGTATTAACATATCATTCTAAGATGAAAGAGTTGGTTCCCGT
>Ga0129333_10001932_pt1 | contig 19050 bp, 14 predicted proteins | sample CPB6_08_DNA_FD_94474 | JGI IMG/M metagenome (GOLD analysis project Ga0129333, IMG submission 94474) | Freshwater to marine salinity gradient microbial communities from Chesapeake Bay, USA - CPBay_Sum_0.6_0.8_DNA | ecosystem: Environmental > Aquatic > Marine > Coastal | place: USA: Chesapeake... | reverse complement strand
TATGATGCTTTTAATCTTGGCATAATATTAATAGCTAGTAATTCTTGAACCATTAATTTAAATGCATAAGGAAGTGCAACAATAGAAATTTTCTTTGTTTCTTTACAACTGTCACAAATATAATGATTACTATCTATCACTTTTCTGGCAAATAATCCACAATTATCACAAATATGGACAGTATAAGAATCAGATGTTTCCATAAATCTTTCTTTAAGGAATTGACTTAGACCGTGAGATATCATAGCATCACGTTCCATTTCGCCAAATCTAAGACCACCTTCTCTAGCTCTTCCTTCAGTAGGTTGTCTTGTTAATATAGCTGTTGGACCTCTAGATCTTGAATTACCGGTCCATACTGGCTTACCATTCTTTCTTACCAAAAATATTTCAGAGGATACAGTCAAACAATATACTGCGCCTTCATAATCATATAATTCATCTTCAATAATTCCATTATTGACGATAATGTCTTTATTCTCATGATTTTTATATAATACTTTTTTACCAACAATATTCTCTGCTTTTTCTAATATATAATTATTATTTATTTTAACATACATCCTATGATTAGCAGTTACTTCAAGATCAATATTTTGATTTTTAACTCTATACATTTTACCTTTATAATCAGGGTAATGATGAACTTCAATAGGATTTTCATATACTAGTTTATCGTTCTTTAAAATAGCTACTTTATCATCTAATTTTATATCAGCTATAAACTTCCATCCATTTTCAGTAAAAACTTCATGTTCTGCTGTTAAACAATGAATCTTATCTAACACCATATGCTTTAATCTGAAGTAATATGTAGGTCCAATAAAGATTTGTGATTCCATCTTTTTACCAGTAAAACCACAATAAAGTGTTTCATTACCATGTTCTTCAAATCCATATTCTTTTAATACTTTTTTAGCCTCTTCTATATCAACATTATCAAAAGGAGTAGCATCCGAAAAATGACCTGATAAAGCTGATGCTTTACCAAGAACACACTCAAATAACTGACCAACTGTCATTCTCGACGGTATACAGTTTGAAACAGATAACCCTTCTGCAATAAAGTTATTATATGTAGATACTCCAATATCATATACTTCATTTTGTCCAACATCCTTAATATTATTAACTTTCATTGTAAAATATGGTATGTAATTATTCTCTCTTTTTACAATATAATTCATCTTACCATCTTCTTGACGTGAGAACCATTCTTCACAACCAAGTTGTTTAATATATTCTTCAGCTGTGTAAAACCTATCATGTTTAAATACAATTGGTTTATCTTTTCTATCTTGTCTTCTTTTATTATTAACATATGTTAAATCTAATGTAGAGTAAAATGAATCTAATGGTTTATCTGTTGAATATAATTCATTTCTTGCTTTTTCTAATGATTCTTTAATCTGTATTTTTTCATTATTAAATATATCATCAATCTTATTTAATAAATTTTGTGTTTGTTTTAATACATTATTATAAAACCTTTCGTATGAAATAGCAATAGTTAATCTAGCTGATTTTTCTAAACAGTGTCTTAATCCAATATTCTTTAAAAATTCAATATTAGATTCTACACCAATTTCACATTGCAATCTAGGTTCATTCTGATATAACTCTGTTTTTTTATGACAATCTCTAGTTCTAATCATTTTACCTTTAACGTCTAATTTATTCATTAATTGTATAATATTATTCATTTTAGCTTCTAATGATTTTTTATATTTAACAACAATAGACTGCGAAAGTCTTACTGTTGAAAATTTATTATCACATAGATAAGGAGCATGACCATCACCACCAAAAAATGATCCTAAAAACTCTCTAATAATTGCTTTAGGACAATTTTCTTGTAATAAGAATTTAGGTAACGATGCTTCTTGTGTTGTTCTTCTACCAACCATCAAACCTTCTAATTGTACAATTGATTTAATTAATATACTTGGAATATTAATATTATATGTTAAATGATCTTGTGATATTTTTGGAGATTTATTAGTAATAATTTCAATATCATTTACAATACCTTCAGCATCAAATATATGACCCATATTAATACGTCCAACATATGTATTATCATCTCGTTTATCTTTAGAAATAGTTCCATCAGTGCTCAAATACCCTAGTACTCTAGCAAATGCCAATGATCTTTCTCTATTAAAATTATCATTAAAATTAAATTCATACTCGCCTACTTTTAATGACCAATCTTTTTCATCATCATATACTTTATCTTCTGTATATTCAATACCCATAATAACGTTATCTTCATTAATTTTAATATCTTTAGCTTCCTTGTATTCAAAACCATTTAATGTTTTAACTTTAATCTTATGATCTGGAGTGCAAGTAATTGTTCTTCCATCATACATTGTAATCTCGACAGTATCTTTAAGACTTCTATTTTCAAGTCCTAATGAGAATGATGGAATGAATCCAGTCTTATCATTAAATGTCAATACCTTTTCTAATCCTTGGCTACTGAAACTGTTAATCTTCTTAGATAATCCATTAGTCATAGAAATTAATGTTTCTCCTGTAAAACAGCAAGGATTAATAATAATATCTGGTTGAACACCATCTTTAGTAAATGGCATATCTTCGGAAGGAAGAGAAATGCCAATACTTCCTTTTTGTCCATGACGACTGCAATTACCACTCCATACATTTTTATTATTATATCTAATCATAAATACATGCGAAGGAATTTCTAAACAATATACTTTACCTTTATGATAAAATATTTCCTCAAATTGTGCATTTTGAGAATTTTTATGGCTATGATTAACTTGAGGTTCATTTTTACATTTATTAATTAAAATACATTTTGTTTTTATAGAACTATCATTTTTAGTACTAATTTTTGCACTCCATCCAGCATGAATAGCTAATCTCATAATATCATCAGCTAATTTATTAGATGTTGTATAATAACTTTGTGTATTTGAATTTTTATCACATGATAATAAACTTGATAATAAAATTTTAGTCTGTCTTGAATTTAACTCAAACACAAAATCTGGAATATATTTATTTGAATTATATTCATTTAACCATTTATATAATTCTGTATATTCAAGACCCATTTTATTACATATATCTTGAATTTTTATTTCTTTACTAGTTTTTTCAGGATTAATTGTAATATATATTCCTAAGAAGTCAAGAAAATCGTCCATTTTTAATATTTTACCATTAATATCAATTGTTTTAATATCAGGAATATCAATAATACCATTTTTTTTAAGATTGTATCTTTTACCAAATAAATCTTTTACTTTAATTAATTCAAATAATTTATGATCTCTTTTTTTAGCCCACATTTCATGATCCATAGTAACACAAAATTCAACTTGTTGAGAAGTTAATTTATACATATCGCCATCAAAATCCCATTCATAAACATCAATAGGAGTATCATATTTAATATATTGTCCTTCGTGTAAAGTAGCAATTGTAAATTTTTCTTTATTATGATATCTTTGATGAAGATCATCAAACTTAACCCATCCTTTATTAGTTAATACTTCATGATCTCCTAACATGCATAATTTATCACCTACTCTTGGAATTCTTTCTGATCTAATTTTAACATTATACATCTCAAAATTATCACTATTATAAATACCAGTATACACTTTATCAACTACACCTGCTACTTTACTTTTTGTACTGCTATCTTTATATATTTTATTGTTTTTATCTGGCTGAATTTGTGTTACTTTACCAATAATAAAATCTCCAGAATCAATTTTAGTTTCTTCTTCAATATATCCTTTATCATTAAGTTTATCATAATTTCCATATTGAATACCTAAAGTTTGATTAGGGTCTGGTTTCATAAAAATATCATCTCTAGATGTTGAAGGATTTTTTTGTATAACATCATGATATTTAGTAAAATACGATGCTCTCAATAATCCTCTATCAATAGAAGATTTATTAATAATAATTGAATCTTCTTGATTATATCCAGTGTAACAAGCAATAGCAACAATTATATTTTCACCACTTGGTAAATTTAACATATTTGTATATTTGGAGATTCTTGTATGTATAAGAGGTATTTGAGGATGAAATAATTGATATGTAAGATCAATTCGATGGCGTAAACTACTAACATGAGTTCCCATAGCTTGCCTAGACTGAGAAAAACTAAAAATATTTCTTGGTGACAGATTATGTTCTGGAAATGGAATATTTGATGATACAGATCCTAACATCATTGCAGGATTTAATTCACAATGTGTAAATTTACGATAAACATTTGCATATCTATTTATAGCAAAGCTATTATTATTATTATCATTAGCAATTTTGTTTAACATTTTTTTTCTTTCTTCATTTAAAATATCTGTTGTCATAGCAATCATTAGATTCTCTGATTCTTCACAATCAATATATTCAATTACTTCATTATATTTAGAAATAAAATCATTCCAAGTTGAAATTTTGTCAGAATTAATAGTATTATCTAAATTAATTTTATCTAACATCTCTTTAGTTAATAATAATTTATTATTTTTTACTTTTAATAAAGGTCGGAATAATCTTCCTCCGTCTGTATTTATTCTAATCTCTTTCATTTTATAATTATGAACAATACCAACCATTTTATCTATTACTCCTTTAGATCTCATATTTCTTAAATATTCTATAAGTTGAATTGGTTTTTCTGTCATACCATACCATTGCCCACTAATGAATACTTTAGTAAGTATTTTAATTTTAAAATGTGGTACATCTGTAAGATATATAAATAATTCGGAATTATCATCTAATAAGTCTTTTATTATTTTTGGCTGTTCTTTACAATTAATAGTAACACTTGCAGATAATGCTAAGTGTTTTTGAATACCAATCTTTTCTCCATCGGGAGATTCTACTGGATCAATAAATCCATATTGACCACTATGAATATGGCGCATTTTATCCATTTTATTAGTTGTTGCATCTGGCGATGGAGTAATAATTCTTCTAAAATATGAGATTGCATTTAAATAATTATGACGATGTAGTGGTTGTGCAACACCTTTCTTTTTACTAGATCCCCAATTACCAGTCGCTAAAGCAGTAGTAAACCCTTGTTCAATAGTCATTGATTTAATTAAACCAATAATATTACTAGGATTAATATCTGTAGTTAATCCACCCATCCGTTTTTTAAAATTTTTTGAACATTCGTTAATCATTTTTTTTAAATATTGTTCAAATAATCTAGACATTAAAGCACCTGGTAAATCTATTCTTTTATTAATAAAATTATCACGATCGTCTGGATCAATTCTTTTTAAAATACATTGTAAAAGTTTATTACACATCATACCTAGATAATAACCTTTTTCAATAAATCCTTTTTCCATATGTGAAAATAGATCATTCTCTAAAATACTTAATAAATGTTCTTTTTTTTGCATATGTCTAATTTCTGAATCTGTTTCATTATATCTTCTTGATGTTTTCATTTTTTGTATTAAATAGTTTTCTGCATCTTCTTTTGTCATAATTAAATGATCATTTCCATTATCATCTTTATATATTTCTAATAAACTATTATTTAATGATGGTTTAATCATATTAATCATGTTAATATCAGTATTATCATAAACAATAAAATTAATAATATCTTGATCTGTTTCAAAACCTAATACTCTAAAAATTATAAATATAGGAATTTCAGATAAATGTGGCATTGTTAATACAATTGATTTATCTTTTAACATTTTAATTGATGTAATATTTATATTTGTATTATCTGGGTATTTTGAATTTACTTGTACACTATACATTATACCATCTGGATAATTAATATCTTTTTTTGGAAAAATTAACTCTTTATTTTCACAAATTCTTTCATGTGAAACAACAACTTTTTCTAATCCTTTTATTATGAAATAACATCCCGGATCATATATACATTCTAAATTAGGAGTATCATTTTTAATATTTGTTGTACAATATTTTGAACGTACCATAATTGGTATTGCGCCAATATTAATTTTTTTCTCATGATATAATACTTTTTCATCAATTGTATTTGTTTCTAAATTTACTATCTCTTGAATTTGTTTAATATCAACTATTAATTTACTACTATAATTAATATGTCTAATTCTTGCATCATTTGGGAAAATAGTTTCATAATCAAAATCATCAGATGGAGCTTTTAACATAATATTATCAAATTTTAAAGAATATCTATAAATTTGCTTTCCTATTATATTTTCATGAATTACATATTTTTTATTTAATTCTGAGATTATATTGTCTTCAATAAATTGTTGATAGGATAAATAATGCATATTGTATAATACATTTTTTGTATTAAATAAAAGATCTATAAGTTTCCAAATATCTTTATTTGAAACTGAAATATCCATTATATTATATTATATATATTCTTTTATATATATTGACTTATAAAATCAATTTTTTTAATATTAATTATAATTATATTTTTAAATAGTTTTATTAAATTATTTAAAAATTTAATTAATTATTCTGTTTTTTTGAAAGTAGATATATATTTTTTAATTTGTTCATCTATATTATTATTTATTTTTTTTTCTTTATTTTTAAAAGGAGGTTCTATAAAATTATTAATATTTCCTAAACAAGACATCAATATTTTATCATAATTGTTTTGAAAATTATTAAATATAATAGTATAATATATTTTTTTAATTTTATTACTTACTGATTTTTTTATAATACTTATAAAAACTAGAAATTTATTGTTTAAATAATTATATACTGATAATTTACATATTTTATTATTATATCTATTAATTGATAAACATGTATTTTTAACTACTAAAGCAAATTTATCTTCAAAAATTTTATCATCATTTTCAATAGTCCACTCAAAAACAGTTAAAGAAGTTAAAAATAATATAAACAAATAATAATATTGATTAGATACTAATATTATACTAGTTATAAAAACTATTAATTCCATAATATTATCTTATTATTCTATAATTCTTTAAACCTTTAAAATATTAAAAAATTGAATTTATATATTATTTGATAAATAACTTAAAGATATATCTATTATATAAATAGCTTAAAAACATAAATATGAATAATATTTGTGAAGACTATGATAATATATGGGGCTTATTTAATGAGACAAGTAAAGAAAAACAAACAACAATAGTTGTATGTATTTCTTGTGAATCTGATTTATTAATAAGTGATAAAGGAAATATAATTTGTAAAGAATGTGGTACTATAAATGAACATGTTTTTGATCAAAACCCGGAATGGTTCCATAATGAAGATAGTAAAAACGAAGGTAGTATTAGATATGGTGCTCCTACTAATTATTTTTTACCAAAATCCTCTTTAAGTACTGTTATTGTTGGTAAATGTAATAATAAAATAAAAACATTACATAGTTGGAATCAACAACCTTATGACGAAAGAAGTAGAAATGATGTAATTAAAATTATAGATGAAAAATGTAAATCTAATAATATTAGTAATTCAGTTGCAGAAAATGCTAAATATTTATACAAAAAAATTAGTGAAATAAAACATAAAAATGGCATTAATCAAGGAAAAAAACAAATTATTAGAGGTAAAAATAGAATTAGTATTATTGCTGCATGTGTATTTAATGGAGCTCAAATTCAAAAACAACCTTTATCATTAAAAGATGTCGCTGCTATTTTTGAAATTGATGTTACACATATTACTAAAGGAATTGCTAAACTTGAAGAATTATTAGATGACGAACCATTGTTAAAAAATATTAATGTTATTAATCCTGCGCATTTTATAAGTAGTTATCATGGTAAATTACGATTAGAAAGAAAATATGTAGATATTTCTATTAAAATTTGCAATCATTTATCTAATGATGATATTGTATGCAATCATCAACCAATATCAATTGCAGCAGGTATAATTTTATTAATTAGTACAATATATGAATTAGATATTAATAGAAAAAAAATATCTAGTACTTTAAATATATCAGAAGTAACTATTAATAAAATTTATAATAAAATAAATAATCAACAAATTATAGATATTATAACTAATAATAATTAATAATTATTAAAATACTTAAAAGATAATAACAATATAAATATAAAAAATGAATAATATTTTAATTTTATATTGTTATTATGAAAAAAACAATATTTATAAAAACAATTTAGAATTTTTTTTAAAATTTGGATTATATGATGAATGTGATTATTTATTTATAATTAATGAAAATTTATCATTAAAAATACCAGAACAAAATAATATTAAAGTTATATTTAGAAAAAATGAAGATTATGACTTTGGAGCATATAATTTTGCTTTAAATACCGTTGATATAAATAAATATAATTACTATTTCTTTATTAATACATCTGTTAGAGGACCATTTATCCCTACATATATTAATATTAAATGGTACGAACCATTTATTAATTTATTAAAAAATGATATTAAACTAGTTGGTACTACAATTAATATATTAAATACTAATTCTAATGAATCAAATACATTTTACAAAATAACAAAATATACAAAACCTTATACTCATGTACAATCACAAATGTTTGCAATGGATAGAGAATGTTTAACATTTTTAATATCTAAAAATTTATTCGAAGATACAAATTATAAAAACTATGTTGAATTTATTGCGATTAAAGAAATATTAATGTCACAATTAATTCTAAAAAACAATTGGAATATATCATGTATTATTCCAGAATATCAAAATATAGATTATAGATTATTAAAAGATGATATTAATTTTTCATCAATAAATGGCGATCCTAATTTTACTAATGCATGCTTTGGAAGATCAATACATCCGTATGAAAGTATTTTTTTTAAAATTAATAGAAATATTAGTATTAATGAAATAAATAGTATTTCAACATATTTATTAAAAAAATAAATATATTATTAATATATATTATGAATTCTAATGAAAGTGATATATTAATATATATATTATATCATAATCACGAATCTTATAAATTAGCATTAAATTTTTCAAAATTTAAATGGGCTAAATTAAGAAAAATTTATTCTTCAAAATATTTTGAAAGTAATATATTTTTATATTTAGATAATAATAGAAATGAGTGGATTAATAAAAAATTTGTTGGTATTTTAACATATAATTCCTATAAAAAAGTTGCATTATTTGATATTGAATTATTAGCAAAAAAATATCATAACTACGATTTAATACCTTTTAATAATTATTATAATAATCCTTTATTAATTGTATCAGAATATTATCATCCGTCATTTATAAATATATGGGAAAAACTTTTACTTTTAATGAATTATAATATTAATGATATATTATCATTAAAAATACCAGCATTTTATAATAATTATTGGATGGCAAAGCCAGAATGGCTTTTAAAATATATAGATTTTTATAAAAAAGTTGTTAATATTATGGAAAATAATAATGATCTAAAAAATATGTTAAACCAAAATTCAAAATATACAGGTAAATTATTAGAATATCCCGAAATATTAATTAAAATTTGTTCTAGACCATATTATACTTTTCATCCGTTTATAATAGAAAGATTACCATGTTTCTTTTTTTGGGTTCATAAAGCTAAAATATATCAACCTAATAAAAGTAAAGATAAATTATTACAAATTTAATTTTTCATCTCTTTTTATAAATTCAACATAATCTAATATTATGTAATTCTTCAGTTATTTTTTAAATTATGGAATTTAAAAAATATTATAGTTATATAATTATATTTTATTTTTGTTATATTTTCTATAAAAATTTATATTTAATATATATATTAATTAATATATTATTATGAATAATACATTAGTATTATATTGTTATTTTGAAAAAAATGACGATTATAAAAATAATTTACTTTACTTTTTAAATAATGGAATTGAAGAAAATATTGATTATATTTTTATAATTAATGGTAATAATACCATTAATATTCCATCTAGTAAAAATATTAAAATTATATATAGAGATAATATTGGTTATGACTTTAGTGCGTATGGTGAAGCACTAAAAAATATACATATTGATAAATATAAATACTTCTTTTTTATTAATACTTCTGTAAGAGGACCTTTTTTACCTAATTATATTAAATTATCATGGACTGAACCTTTTAAAAATTTATTAAAAAATGATGTTAAATTAGTTGGTTCGACTATTAATTTAACAGAAGATTTAGATTTTAATAATCTTGATATTCCATATGAGAAAAAAAAATATTATCCACATGTACAATCACAAATATTTGCAACTGATTTAGAATGTTTAAAATTTTTAATTAATAAAGGTATTTTTGATTTATTTACTGAAAATAATTTTTTAAAATTAATTATATTAAAAGAAATTGGTATGAGCTATCATGTATTAAAAAATAATTGGAATATATCTTGTATACTTCCTGAATATCAAAATATTGATTATAGAACTTTAAATGTTGATTTTAATCCTACATCTAAGAAAGGTGAAATGAATTATAATAATGCTTATTTTAATAGAACTTTACATCCTTATGAAGCTATATTTATTAAAACTAATAGAGATTTATTTAATAATCAAATACAGAGTATTAGTATGTACAATTTAAATAAAAAATTTAATATTGTTCTATTTTTATTTTATTATAATAATGACAATATTACAAAATATATTAATAATAAATTAATTTTTTTAGTTAAAATTAATAATTATTTTGATATATATGATTTTTTAATTAATAATACATTTTTATGGATTAATAAAGAAAATATAGGAATATTATTATTCAATGATGTAAACAATATTAATATTATTAAATATATTAACAATTATGAATTAGTTGTTTTTAATACTAATACATATAATTATGATAATAATTTATTATCAAAATATTTAAATATATTACATTTAAATAAACAAACAATTAATGATTTTACTAGTTTTATTACAAAAACTAACTATTTTATAAAATTTATTAATATATATAAAACATTATTTAACGATAGTAAAGATAATATTTTATTAATTAAAATATTAACAACTTTTTTTAGTAATTTAAATATAAAAACATATATAAATAACAATAGTATATTATAAATTTATTAAATTATTTATTTATGATTTTTACAAATTGTAATTATATCTTTATATTTAATATAATATATTATATATAAATATGTCAAATAATTTAATACAAAATTTAAGTAATCTTATTAATGAATATTTTATTTTAATACAACAATCTAGTGGTAATGTAGAATATTTATATCACGGTACATCATTTTTTTATATTGATTATTTTATTAAAAATGGATTACAAGGTAAATATCCAGATGAATTATTTAATAAAATAAATAAATTTTGGCCATATATTTCAGCAGAAACAAATAATAGAAAAGCATTAGCTTATGTACCTGGTTTTATTGAAAGAAATGCTACAAATAATTATCAAATAAGTTTCACACCAAAATTAGAAATAGCTAAAGAATATGCTGGAGGAGCACGAAAAATAGGAGAAGGTCCGACATATTTTACATATGCATTAAGAGAATATTTAGTTAATATAAAAGAATCTAATAAATTATTAGATGATATGCGTAATTTTTATAATATATTAAACGATGCCTTAAGATATCCACCATTAATATTAGCAATAAAAGTTAAGGAGTTTAAACAATTAGAAGATATAACAATAAAAGAAGATATGTGGGAAACTACTATAGATTTTCCAATAAGCACTGATAAATTATATATTATGTCTGAAAATGGACCAATAAAATTATTATCTCCTGAAGGCAATGAATATATACAAAATACAAAAATACAATTTGAGGAATCAGAAAAAGAACGTAAAAAAGAACAAGAACGTAAAAAAGAACAAGAACAAGAAAAATTAAAAGATTGGACTGAAGAAAAATCTTTATCTTTAGAAAGTAACTATAAATATTTTATTATGGTAAAAAATACTTATACGATAAAGGTAGTATATGATACTTTTAATAATGAATATATGCATATTTTAGTTGATAATCCTGAAATATTAATAGATATAACAATATCTGTAGAGTTAATTAAACGAAAAACTGAAATGGTAACTAATATAAAAAAAAATTTAGAAATAAATGATGAATTAAAAGAAAAATTAAATTATATAATTAATGTAATGCTTGAATATACTGGTAAAAAAAAAGATAATTATAAAACTGAAATTAAAAACATTATAGATTGGATTAAATTTTAAATGCTAAATCATTTTACTTATTTATTTTGCAAATTATAATTATATCTTTATATTTAATATAATTAAATTTAGATTCAATTATATTGTTTTCATAATTTTTTAAAATTTTATTATTAAAAAAATATGTTATATCAGTACGATACAAACGTAATTTAATAGTTTTCTCTAATGATTGTTTAATATTGCTAAAAAATAATAGCAATATAAATATTAATCTTAATTTACTTGTCATTTAATATTAATAGTATTTTTGTATTTTTAAATTAATATTTTTATCAATTTTTTTATTTAAGCAAATATAATTATTAACTTAATATGTCAAATGTTAAATTATCTAGAACACAATTAATTGATTTATTACCAAATGATATTTTTATGGAATGTTGTAAATATATTCATATTCCTCATATTGCTCTTCTAAAAGAAATTAAACAATATGGAAAAATTAAAGATTCTATAAATTCTCTTAAAAATTTATCTACTAATAATTTAATTAGTATTCATTATAATTTATTACATTTATGGTATAAAAAGTTTGCTAAAAATTTCTTTAATGAAATGCTTAATGATCACAATTCAGTATGCATTGTATGTAATGATAATACAGAATTAATACAATATATTAAAAAATTGGCTGTATTATTATCACCTAAAGATGTCAATAATATAATAAAAATAATTTATTAGTATTTAATGCTAACTTTTTTTATCTTAATACTTCTATCATACAAATATAATCATAATACTTAAATCAAAATATTTGCACGAATAATATTGTTTTTTACTAATCATTTTCAAATTAATTGATAAGCGCATCCATTAGTAATTTATGAGACATTAAAATTAAAAAAATATAATATATATTATTTTTATAAAAAAATAATAATATATTAAAAAACCAAACGATATTTATTTTTTATATTAGAGTTTTATTTGAATTATAACTTTAACTAATTAATATTAAATTATATGTATACATTGAGAAGATGGATGATTTATAATTGTTAGGTTGCTACAATTATCGGGGTAATAATTATTTTATTAGTTTTAGATATTTGTTTTTTTATTTTTATGTCTACGTCTACGTCTACGTCTACGTCTACGTCTATGTCTTCCATATACGTATCATTCATTTGTTCATCATCTATTATTTTTAATAATTTAGTAATAAATTGTCCATAATTACTACGATGATTACGTTTATATTGAAGATATATTTTTTTTATATCTTCATCAATATTTATATCACTACTAGATGTAAATTTTAACAATATTCTTTTTAATATGTGTCTACGATTATTACAATATTTTTTAATAATAGGAATTATATCTGTTTTTTTAGTATTAGAATTTAAATAATTTTTAATTTTATGTAGATGTAGATCAAACATATTTTAGTATTCATATTATTATATTTACTTATTAATATATATTGTATTCAATTTTTTTATTATCACCTAAAGATGTCAATAATATAATAAATAATATAAATATATATTTATTATAGTATAAAAATGATTTATGGAATATATATATTTAGACGTGATTTACGATTAGATGATAATCATGGATTAATAAATTTATGTAAAAAATGTGATAAAATTATACCTGTATTTTTTCTTGATAAAAATCAAATAATTAAATCTGATCATAATGAAAATTATTTTTCTAATAATGCAGTACAATTTATGTGCGAAAGTTTAAATGATTTAAATCAACAATTAAATAATAAAAAATCTAAATTATTTTATTTTACAGGTTATCCAGAAGAAATATTAGAAAATTTGTTAAAACAACTATATAGTTATAAAATTATTGTAGGTTGGAATGCGGACTTCTCTAAGTATTCATTAAATAGAGATGAAAAAATTAAAAATATATGTAATAAATATAATGCTGAAATATTAGAAACCTTCACTGATTACACATTAATACCATTTGAAAAATTATTAAAAAAAGATGGCAATGCATTTAAACAATACGGAGCATTTTATAAAAACGCTGTAAAAACAAAAGTTACTAAAAGTAACAAAAATATTTATAATAACTATATATCTAAAAATTTTAAATTAAAAAATGTATTTAATGAAAAATTACAAGTATTTTATAATAAAAATAATTTTATTGCTCAGAATGGAGGAAGATCTGAAGCATTAAAAAAATTAACAAAATTAGACAATTTTAATGATTATAATAATATGAGAGATAATTTAGATTACGAAACTACTAATATTTCTGCGGCTTTGAATTTTGGTTGTATAAGTATTAGAGAAATGTATGAAGCTGTTTTTGATACTCTTGGAAAAAATTCAATATTGCTTAAACAATTGTATTGGAGAGATTTTTTTTTAACAATTGTTAAATATACACCACATGGAAATGATTTTAAAAGACATATTGATGAAAGATACGATTTATTAAATTGGAAAAACAGTAAATCGTCTAATTATTGGAAAACTATGATGGAAAGTAAAACTGGTTTTTTATTAATCGATGCTGGTATGAATCAAATGAAAATATCTGGTTTTTTACACAATAGATTAAGAATGATTTTAGGTGTTTTTTGGACTAAATATCTTTTAATTAATCCTTTTCATCCAAAATATGGTAGTCAAGTTGGATTTTCTAAATTATTACTTGATGCCATCGGTCCTTCGCAAAATGCTAAAAATCATGCTTGGATTACCGAATTAGATTTCCCTGGTAAAAAATATTCTAGTAAAGGTGCTCCTTTATCTGGAAGACCAATGGATATATCTAATAAAATGATACGCAAATGGGATCCAGAATGTAAATATATTAAAAAATGGCTACCACATCTTAAAAATATAACAAATAAAGAAATATATAATTGGAAAGGTAATGTTTTACATCCAGGACCAATATTTGATCCTAAAGAAAAATATAAAGAATGGATAGAATTATGTAAAAAAAATTGAATTTTTTTATTATAAAAAACATCATTATTATATTATTTTACAACTTGTAATGACCATGACCAACACGAAGATTGAATTTACTATTAAAGATAAATATGAAGATAGAGAATTATTTGAAGATACAGTTGCAAAAGCTAATGAAGTATGGTTAGAAGCATTTGGTAATAAATATAATTATGGCCAATGTCCTGGCGATGCAGTAGTTATTGGATGTATTGATGGAACACCAGTTTGCAGTGTTATTGTACAATATAACAATCCCGTCGCACTTATTTCTTGTGTAGCTTCTAACCCTAAAAACAATGGTTATGGAACTTTATTGATGGAATATATTAAAAATCATTTCAAAAATATTAAGATTAATAAGATTAATCTTAATATTGACATTGATGATAATTCAGATAGATTAATCAAGTTTTATTCTAAATTTGGATTCATTAAAGAAGATTCGGACAACGAAGAACATTCAGTATTTGAGTATGATACAAGTATTGAATTCAGAATGACATCTACAAGCATCTAAAATCAATATTTTTTTATATTAATCTGTTTAAAAATTATTAAGATTAATAAGATTAATCTTAATATTGATATCGATGAAAATTCAGATAGATTAATAAATTTTTATTACAAATTTGGATTCCTCAAACAAAATGATTTCTATAGCATATTTGAATATAATCCATATATTGAATATATAATGGCGTTAATTTTATAATAATATTGATTTATATAATTATTAGTGTAATTATATAAAAAAAATATTCAATTTTTTTTATGTAATTCCCCAATGATTTTTTACTATTAAAGAGACAATCATGTTTTCTCCTGCCTGTACGAGACAGACAACAGCTTTCGCGGTCATCGCACTGGCATTTGCCATAGGAGCATTTGCCGACTCCCTGGCATTCATCATTGCAGTATTTGTCGTCACCCTGGCATTCACCATAGTTAATCAGACCAAGTCGAAAATTATTTTCAAGTTGGTATGTAGACACTAAAAAACAAAATTTAAAGAGGCTTTTACAAAAGCCAATACTGTATGGTCACGCGCATTCAATAAAACATATGTCAATGATTATCCTGGTGATGCAGTAATTATTGGATGTACCAGCGATGGAAAACCGGTTTTCTGTGCTATTGTAGATTATAACAATGAAGGACAACAAATCAATGTTTGGGGAAAAGTAATCATCTTAAGAAAGAAAGAACAAGCACTGATTACTAGCATAGCTTCCTACCCTCAAAACAATGGTTATGGAACTTCACTGATGAAATATATTATAAATCATCTCAAAGTTAAAAAGGTCAATATTAATATTGACAATGAGAATGACAATTCAGATAGATTAGTCAACTTTTATTCTCAATTTGGATTTGAGACAGAAGATTCGGACAATGAAGACCACTCAGTATTTGAGTATGATACACGTTTTGAATTCAGAATGGTCAGAACGTCAAAACGTCAGATACATAATTCTATCTATTCTTTATATTTTTCTTTATGATCAAACATTGGATAGAATTATGTAAAAAAATTGAATTTTTTTATTATTAAAAACATTATTGTTATATTATTTAATTTATATTGACGTAGATACTTATCTATATCAAACATGCCATCTGATCGCACAAAAATAACATTTAAGTGGATTGATAATAGTAAAGATACTGAATATCAATTTGCAAATATGATAGGAAGAGCAAATGATATATGGGTAGTTGGTTTTAACAAAACTGCTACACTGCTCGATATTTTAGGTGGTAATCGTTTTATAGGTTGCGATTGTGATAGTTGCAATGGTTATGATAAATCAATTGTAATTGGAAGTATTGATAATGATACAAGTATTTTTAATGGTACAGATGTTTGTTGTGCTGTTATACACATTGATGAAAATAATGTAACATACGTTTCTAAATTCTGTGCTAATCCTACACAATATGGTTATGGAACTCTATTAATGGCATATATTATTAATCACCTACAAAAACGTGACATAGAAATAATTAATCTTGTTGTAGATATAAATGCAAATACGTATAGGATTACAAAATTTTACCAAAAATTTAAATTTTTTGAAACATTGAGAGATTACAATGAGATTAATATGCAGAAAAAAATTAAAATAAAAAAAAAAAGATAATTTTGAGAGTACAATTGATACAATTCAAATCAAAGAAAAAGAACAAAAACAAGAAAAACAAATAATTGTAATAAGAAATTCATTTAATTAATATACATAATAAATTTATTATGTATTACAATTATTTGTGTAATTATGTAAAAAATTATTCTGGTTCTGCTAATTCAGTATAAATTCCTCGAATACTTGTTGAATTAATATCTTTTGAGTTATCAATTATAATATCAATATATGACATACCATTTTCATCTATTTTAACATAATTAGTTACATTTGGTATATAAAATCCTTTAGGATATCTATATACTCCGCGGGCTAAATTTGCAGTACCATATCTACCTATAATTAGAGGTGATAATTCGTAATATTTATTATCTAGTAAATATATTTGAATATTTCCATCATACCATAAATTATTATTTAAAATAAAACCAATAATTAATCCTTTATTATTTGATAATACTGGTAATTTAATTTTAAAAACATCATTTGGTAAAATTTCAACACATGATTCTTCTAATATAACATTATTATATTTAATACCTTTTTCAGTCCAAATATTATCTATTTGTTGTTGTACTCCATTATTACCCCAAAATAAATTTATTGCTGGTATTGTTGTTATACCGTATGGATTTTGACATACTGCTATACCAGATAATATAATATTTTCTAAACTTTCTTTACCACAATTTATTGATACATAAATTTCATTGTTTATTGTTTTATAATTATTTATTAATGTTTTAGAAATACCAAAAGATAACCATTCATAAAATCCTTGAATTGCATTGTTATTATATGGTCCTAGAAATGACGAGTTGCCATTATTTTGTACATTATTAAAAGTATTTGATGTTGTTATTATTTTTTTAATTGGTTTTTTTGTATTTGGATCACATATACACATATTTATATTATTCCATCTCGCTCTAGTTATAGTTTGAATAAATATACTATTATGAGTATTTGGATCTATAGGTAATCTAAATGTTGCATAATTTGTTGGAATGTTATTTGTAATTGATGTGTTATTAATAATTATTAAATACCGTTTATTAAATATATTATTATATTTTGAATTATCAATATTAACATTATCGGATAATGTTAATCGATTTATTACATCTAATTTATTATCTATTTGTTGTACCCCTTCCCAATAATATAATGGATAACCATAAACAGGTTCAAAATATGATTTTGGCATATTATATATTCCAAAATAATTTGATATATTTTTATCTAAAATTAAAGGATTACTTAATATTATTTTAGAATTATTAGTATTATTATTAGTATTAGCATTTGTATTTATATTAGATCTACACATTCCACCAATTTTAATATAATTACCGTCACAAAATGAAGGACCTATTAAATTACCTGATGGAGTATAACAATTATTATTTTTAAATATTTGATTATTATTACATTTTGATGGAACTTCTATAATATTATTAATATCTGATTTTAATATTTCTATTTGTGATCCTGAACCAGATGATGCTACTGGTGCTGACAAAGTACCAGATGATGCTGGTGTTGACGCTGACGAAGTCCCTGGTACAGTAGTACTAGGTGCAGATGCTGGTGCTGACGAAGTCCCTGGTACAGTAGTACTAGATGCAGTATTAGTTACTGGTACATTATTAGTTGCTGGTGCAGTATTAGTTACTGGTACATTATTAGTTGCTGGTGCAGTATTAGTTGCTGGTACATTATTAG
>Ga0129333_10001931_pt1 | contig 19051 bp, 24 predicted proteins | sample CPB6_08_DNA_FD_94474 | JGI IMG/M metagenome (GOLD analysis project Ga0129333, IMG submission 94474) | Freshwater to marine salinity gradient microbial communities from Chesapeake Bay, USA - CPBay_Sum_0.6_0.8_DNA | ecosystem: Environmental > Aquatic > Marine > Coastal | place: USA: Chesapeake... | reverse complement strand
GGCGCCTCGCTCCCGATTTTTCGCTAGAGCCAGCCCTAAAAGCGGGTTCCCAAAGCCTTATGGGGACAGGGTTTCTCAATAGCCGCCCGTTATTGCAAGAAACCCACAGGGGCGAAACGAGTCTCGCAGACGTTTTTTGATCGCAAAGGAACCGCCGGTAGTTGCGCAACCGGTTGCGCGCCCAGCGCTACCGTGGCCCAATCGGAGCCCTTCCTTCGTGAGACTCCAGACGCCGCATGACTTCTTCCAAGATCCCGGCGATGGCCAAGCGCATCGAGCTCTGGCCCGTCGAGAAGCTGGTGCCGTACGAGCGCAACGCGCGCATTCACTCTGAGGCGCAAATTGCCCAACTCGCCGCGAGCATCGTCGAGTTCGGCTTCCTCAATCCGATCCTGGTGGACACCTCGGCCGGGATCCTGGCGGGCCATGGCCGGCTGGCCGCGGCGCAGCAGCTGGGCCTGGCGAAGGTGCCGGTGGTGGTGCTCGACCACCTGAACGAAGCGCAGCGCCGCGCCTACGTGCTGGCGGACAACAAGCTGGCGGAGAACGCGGGGTGGGACCTGGAGCTGCTGCGCCAGGAGATCAGCGCGATGGAGATCGACCCGGCGGTGCTGGGCTTCGGCGAGGACGACCTGAAGCGACTGCACGACGGCCTGGAGCTTGAGGCGTTCGAGGGCATGGCGGAGGCCGGCACGGAGCGGGCGGAGCCTGAGCACCAGCAGGGCCTGGGGCTGCCGGATGGCGAGGACGAGGATGATGCTGCAGACGCGACAGCGGAGAGCGGCGAGGTGGAAGAGCGGCACATCTTCAGCGTGAACCTGCTGTGGGATGACCGCGAGGCGGTGCTGGCGGCGGTGCGCGCGGCGAAGGAGCGCGATGGGCTGGAAGGAACGCCCGAGGCGCTGGTGCAGATCTGCAGGGAGTGGCTGGATGAGCAAGGCGCTGGAACTGATTGAGCTGGCCCATGGGCTGCTGAGGGATTTGCCGGACTGCCGGCTGTGGGGCATTGATGACGGCGCCCTGGTGCTGGGCGAAGACGCGACGCACTTCGTGTTCTGCTACCAGGGCGCGCTGACGGTGCGACAGCACGGGAGCTGGCCGCATGTGCTGACGGCAGGGATGTATGCGGCGGCCCCGGGCAGGTGCGAGGTGCGGCCGGTGGGGACGGATCTGAGCCGGGGCATCGTGATCAGCCGGCATGGCTGGCTGGGGATGATGTCGATCGGCGGGCCGCTGGAGGAGCGCGGGCGGCTGCGTTACATCGACGGCTGCACGGACAGCCTGCTGGTGCCGCCGGTGCGACTGGGCGATCCCTGTCTCAATGGGCTGTGGTTCCCGATGGGCACCGAGCAGACGAGCCACACGCACCCGAGCGTGCGCGTTGGGATGGTGGTGCGCGGGCGTGGGTGGTGCGAGACGCCAGAGGGTGAGTTCGAGCTGCGGCCTGGGATGGTGTTCGTGATCCACCCGCACGGTGAGCACCGGTTCAGGACGGGGCGTGATGCAGGGCTGACGGTGGTGGCGTGGCACCCGGACAGCGACACGGGCCCGACGGACGTCGATCATCCGATGCTCAATCGCACGATGGTGGCTGGCGTGTCGGCTGCGGCGATCCCGGAGCTGCAGACCCGATGACGCTGCGGCCGACGAGCACGAACCAGGACGTGATGAGTGCAGCGCTGGATCGGATCCGGCGGATCTACGACCTGTTCGACCGCGTGGTGGTGAGCTTCAGCGGCGGGAAGGACTCGACGACGGTGCTGAACCTGACGGCGATGGTGGCGCGCGAGCGCGGCCGGCTGCCGCTGGATGTCTACTTCGTGGACGAGGAGGCCTGTTACCCGGAGACGATCGAGTATGTGGAGCGGGTGCGCGCGCGTGATGATCTGCGCTTCCTGTGGTGCTGCTTGCCGATCAAGCATCGGAACGCCTGCGCCAGGACGCAGCCGTGGTGGAACTGCTGGGATCCGGCGGCGCGTGACCGGTGGATCCGACCGCTGCCGGCTGGGGCCGTGACGCTGCGCGATGCGCCGCGGTTTCGGATGGGGATGCAGCTCGACGATGTGGGCCCGGTGCTGTTCGGGCCGGAGTGCGGGACGGTGGCCGACCTGACGGGGATCCGTGCGCAGGAGTCGGTGCGGCGGCTGCAGACGGTGACCAAGAAGGTGCGTGACAACTACATCGCTGGCGCGCGCGAGGGCTACTACTTCAACTGCAAGCCGATCTACGACTGGAAGGCTGAGGACGTGTGGGTGGCGGCGAGCCGCGAGGGGTGGGACTACAACCGCGCCTACGACGTGCAGGCGATGATGGGCACCAGCGTGAGCCTGCAGCGGGTGACGCCACCGTTCGGCGAGGAGCCGCTGGGCGGGCTGTGGAAGTATCCGCAGGGATGGCCGGAGCTGTGGGAGCGGATGCTGCGGCGCGTGGAGGGTGTGGGCACCGCTGGGCGGTACGCCAGGACGGATCTCTATGGGACGTCGATGAGCGAGCCGCCGCCGGGCATGACCTGGCAGCAGTGGTCGCGGAGCCTGCTGGAGCTCTATCCGGCGAAGGAGCGCGCGGAGATCGCGCGGAGCATGGCGGGCGTGATCCGGATGCACCAGAAGAAAACGCGGCGGCCGATCCACGAGACGAAGGACGACGTGATGAGCGGCCTGAGCTGGAAGTACATCTGCCAGATGGTGAGCCGTGGGGATCTGAAGGGCCGGAAGAAGGGCCAGCTGACGCAGCGCGCGATCACGGCGGCGAAGAAGGCGGGGCTGACGTTCGACGAGGTGAAGGCGCTGGAGGCGAAGCGATGAGCGTGACGGAGCAGCCGGTGAGCAGGGTGCGATGGCTGCCGCGCGAGCAGCTGCGCGCGAACAGCTACAACCCGAACCATGTCGCGGCGCCGGAGCTGGAGCTGCTGGTGGTGAGCATCCTGGAAGATGGGTGGACGCAGCCGATCGTGACGCTGCCCGAGGACCAGGGCGGCAGCTTCCAGATTGTGGATGGGTTTCACCGGTGGACGGTGAGCGCGGATCCGCGCCTGCTGGCGTTGACCGGCGGCCAGGTGCCGACCGTGCAGGTGCGGTTGGATCCGGTGCACCGGATGATGAGCACGATCCGCCACAACCGAGCGCGCGGCACTCATGCGGTGCTGAAGATGGCGGACATCGTGCGGAGCATCGCTGATGATGGCGTGCCGCCAAAGCAGATCCAGAAGCGGCTGGGGATGGAGTCGGAAGAGGTGGTGCGGCTGGTGAACCGCGCGGGGATGCCTACCCAAGTGCGCAAGGTGGCGCCAGGATTGAACAAGGCCTGGGTGCCTGGAAAGGGATGATCCTGCAACTCACCTGGGCCGGCTTCGATGCAGCGGTTGATCTGCTGGCGGCGCAGTGTCCACGAGATCGCGTGGGCGTGCATGGCGTCGATCGCGGCGGCCAGCTGCTGGCGTGGGCTCTGAGCGAACGGCTGGGTGTGGAGCTGATGCGCCGGCCCGGGTCCGGGATGCTGCAGCTGCATGGCGTGGTGGTGTCGCAGCCGCGGTTGCTGTGGGGCGATGCGCTGGTGCTGGCGTGGATTGATGCGACGCCAGGGCAGAACCTGATGGCGGTGTGCAAGGCGACACCGGGCACGCAGGTGCTGATGCCCTGGCAGGATGCGGTGGCGTGCCGACGGGACTTCGTTCCAGGGTTCGATGATTGAGGTTGCGAGCATCCGCTACGGCTGCCAGTGGGACGACAACGGGCACGTGAGGGCCTGGCCGATGCGAATTAGCTTCGGCGCCGAGGGCCCTGAGGTCACAGTGGATCAGATGCTGGAAGGCCGCGGCCACACCGTGATGCTGATTGATCAGCTGGTGGAGCTGGTGAGCGGGATGACGCCGCAGGAGACGCCGATCCAGCTGGTGTATCGGGTGCCGCCAGGACTGGCGCGCAAGCTCATCGACCGCGGGTTCTATGTCGAGCTGCTCCACGACTGATGCTGATCAAGCTGGCCGAGTATGCGGAGCGCCATGGGGTGAGCCCGCAGGCGGTGCGCAAGGCCATCAACACGGGCCGGCTGCAGCGCAGTGTGCAACGCGATGGCAAGAGCTGGTGGATCGACCCAGAGGTGGCCGACATCGAGTGGGGCCGCAACACAGCGCCGGAGCAGCAGCGCAGAAAGGATGCGATCAACGCGGGGAAGCGAGCCGCGCGCGGCGAGGGTGAGCCGCTGCCGCCGGCGGGCCCGCCGGTAGGAAAAGGCGGCGCCACCTATGCGAGCGCCAAGGCAGCGGCCGAGGGCTACAAGGCGATGCTGCTCAAGCTCGATTACGAGGAGCGGGCTGGCAAGCTGGTGGACAAGGCGGCGGTGGAGCGCAGCTTTGCGGCTGCTGGGATGCAGGTGCGTGATGCGGTGATGCGCACGAGCCAGCAGATGGTGGGTGAGATCGCATCAGCTGTTGGCGGGATGACGCAGGAGCAGCGCGCAGCGGTGATGCAGGTGATTGACCGGCATCATGTGAGAGCCCTCGAGGAGTTGGTGCGTGCATCTGGCGTCAGCTGATGATGCGCTGAAGGCGTTCTGGCGGACGCTGCGACCTGACCCGCTGTTGACGGTGAGCGAGTGGGCGGATGCGCGGCGGGTGTTGAGCAGCAAGGCGAGCAGTGAGCACGGGCCCTGGCGAACGAGCCGCACGCCGTACCTGCGGAAGCCGATGGACGATCTGAGTGCGACGAGCACGGTGCAGGAGGTGGTGCTGGTATTCGGAGCGCAGATGGGGAAGAGCGAGATGCTGAACAACTGGATGGGCTACGTGATGGACATCCAGCCCGGGCCAGCGCTGTTCGTGCAGCCCACGATCGACATGGCGAAGCGCTACTCGAAGATGCGCATCGCGCCGATGATCGAGGCAACGCCGAGCTTGCAGGAGAAGGTGAAGGCGCCGCGCGAGCGCGACTCGGGCAACACGCAGCTGATGAAGGAGTTCACCGGCGGCTTCCTGATCCTGGGCGGGGCGAATGCAGCGAGCGGCCTGGCGTCGATGCCGATCCGCTTCCTGGGCGGCGATGAGATCGACCGCTGGCCGGCTGATGTGGATGAGGAGGGCAGCCCGCTGGCGATCGTGACGGCGCGGACCAGGACCTTCGGCGTGCGCAAGAAGATGGCGTGGACGTCGACGCCGACGATCGCAGGCCGCAGCCAGATCTGGGCGAAGTGGGAGGAGAGCAACCAGCAGCGGCTGTTGCTGCCGTGCCCGCACTGCGGTCACCGCCAGCTGATCAGCTGGGACCGGATCCGCTACGACGCGAAGGATCCGGGGCTGCCCAACACGCTGCGCACGCCACCGGTGCTGATCTGCGAGGAGTGCGGCACCGGGATCGAGGAGGACACGAAGGCCTGGTGGTATGACCCGGACGTGTTCAGCGACGACTGGTGGGAGGCGACCTTCCCGGAGCGGACGGTGCAGGGCTACCACTGCTCGGCGCTTTACAGCCCGCTGGGCTGGTTCAGCTGGACGGAGGCGGTCGTTGGCTTTGAGAAGGCGAAGGACAACCCGGCGGAGCTGAAACCGTGGACCAACACGGTGCTGGCCGAATGCTGGAACGACGACGGCGAGGCGCCGGACTGGGAGGCGCTCTACAACCGGCGGGAGCTCTACGAGCTGGGCACGGTGCCGGAGCAGGTGGCGTTCATCACCTGCGGCGTAGACGTGCAGATGGACCGCCTTGAGCTGGAGGTGGTGGGCTGGGGCCCTGGGATGGAGAGCTGGAGCCTCGACTACCAGGTGCTGGCTGGCGACACCGCGCAGCCGGCGGTGTGGCGCGAGCTGACGAAGTTCGTGCGCAGCGAGTTTGGCCGCGGCGATGGGCAGCGGCTGCCGATCAGGATGACCGCGATCGACTCGGGCTTCAGGAGCCAGGAGGTCTACCGCTGGGTGCGTGGCCAGGCGGGGCATCGTGTGATCGCCATCAAGGGTGGGCCGGACAGCCAGACATCGATCATCGGCACACCAGGCCGCGTGGAGGTGCTGCGCAATGGCAAGGCGCTGCGGGGTGGCGTGAAGGTGTGGCCGGTGGGCGGCGCTGCTGCGAAGAGCGAGCTCTACGGCTGGCTGCGGCGGCCGATGCCGGATGAGGGAGAGCCGCTGCCGCATGGCTGGGCCCACTTCCCGCAGCACGGTGAGGAGTATTTCCGGCAGCTGTGCGCCGAGCGGCTGACGAACACGATCGACCGGCGTGGCTACAACCGCTTCGAGTGGGTGAAGACCAGGCCACGCAACGAGGCGCTGGATTGCCGGGTGTATGCGCGAGCCGCGGCGGCGCTGGTTGGCGCTGATCGGTGGAGCGATGAGCGATGGGATGAGGAGCGGAGCGGCAGCGTGGGACGTGAGGAGCGCCGCCCGGCGCCGGTGCAGGATGATGCGCCGGCGCAATCGGGAAGCAGCTTCTGGGACTGAGTAGCATGGCCGCGAGGAGGTGGCCCGGATGAGCACATTCACACAGGCGCATCTTGCGGCCATCGAGGAAGCGATTGCCGGCGGCTACCTGGAGGTGCGCTACGACGACAAGGTGGTGCGCTACCAGTCGATGAGCGACCTGCTGCGGGCCCGCAACCTGATCGCCAGCAGCCTGGCGGCCGCCACCGCGCCGGTCGTGCGGATCGACTACCCGGCCGTGGTGCGGGACTACGAATGAACCCTTTCGAGCAGCTCCTGGCGACGATCGCACCACGCGCTGCGCTGAGGCGTCATGCAGCGCGGATGCAGCTGGAGCAGATGCGCCGCTACGACGCGGCGGCGCGGGGCCGGCGAACGGATGGATGGATCACGCAGGGCAGCAGCGCTGATGCAGCGAGCGCGCGTGGGTTCGGCATCCAGCGGGATCGAGCGCGCGACCTGGTGCGCAACAACCCCTACGCCAAGAAGGCGATCGAGTCGTGGGTGACGAACCTGATCGGCGCGGGGTGGAGCTTCAAGGCGAAGCAGTCGCGCCGCAACGGGAAGCAAGGCGAGCGCGTGACGGAGATCATGCGGGCGTGGATGGCTGACCCGAAGCAGTGCGACTACAACGGGCTGCTGAACTTCGACGGCCTGACGGCGCAGGCGGTGCGCTGCTGGAAGGAATCGGGAGAGGTGCTGATCCGGATGCGGACGCCGACCGAGGCGACGATGCGTCGGTTGGGCCTGGTGGTGCCGCTGCAGCTCCAGGTGATGGAGGGCGACTGGATCGACGAGACCCACGACACGCCGGCTGGTGACGGCGGCGGCTGGACGAAGCGCGGAATCGTCTACGACGCCGAGGGCCGCCGCGAGCGCTTCTGGATCTACAACTACCACCCGGGCGAGAGCGCGGTGCAGGCGACGAGCATCGTGAGCAACACGGTGCCGGCAGAGCAGATCATCCACCTGTTCACGCCAGAGCGGCCGGGGATGACGCGGGGCGTGAGCTGCCTGGCGCCGGTGATGGTGCGGCTTAAGGACCTGGGTGATCTCCTGGATGCGCGGCTGATGAAGGAGAAGGTCGCCGCGTGCCTGGCCGCTGCGGTGGTGGATCTCGATGGCACGAGCGATCAGAAGAGCACGATCGGCGATCGGATCGAGCCGGGCGGCATCGTGCGGCTGGGCCCCGGCCAGGACATCAGGACGATCAACCCGCCAGCAGCTGGCGAGATCGACCGGGTGATCAAGACCTACCTGCTGGAGATCGCGGCGGGCATCGGCATCACCTACGAGGAGCTGACGGGGGATTACTCGGGCGGCAGCTTCACGCAGGGCCGGATGGGATGGATCGGCTTCCAGCGGCGGCTGCAGAGCGACACCTGGCAGATCCTGGCGCCGATGATGTTCGACCGGATCTGGAGCTGGTGGGCGACGCAGGCCGGCGCGGTGGGCATCGCCACTGATGGGCTGAGTGCTGATTGGACGCCGCCGCGGCGTGAGCTCTACGACCCGCAGAGCGAGACAAGCAGCACGATCTCGCGCGTGCGTGCGGGCCTGCTGCCGCCGCAGGAGGCGATCCGCGCTGATGGCTACGAGCCTGATGAGGTGCTGCGCCAGCTCGGGGAATGGAACAAGCAGCTCGATGAGGCGGGCATCGTGCTCGACACCGACCCGCGGAAGGTGAGCGCTGCAGGCCTGACCCAGGTGCGGCCGCTCGGCTCGACGATGCCTCCAACCGGTGAACCGCCGGAGGTGGCGGAGAAGCCACCAGCGCCAGCAGCGCCAAGAACTCCTGCTGCAGGCTGACCCTAGAATCGTGACGATGAAGGAGTGCACATGAGCGACGGTCTCCTGCAGACCCGGGCAATGTTCGCCCCCGAGACGATCAACGTCGAGGAGCGAACTGTCGAGCTGGTCTGGTCGACCGGCGCGCAGGTGCGGCGCGCCAGCTGGTCGCGCGGCGACTACATCGAGGAGCTGAGCATGGCCCCTGGGGCTGTGCGACTGGAGCGCCTGAACAAGGGCGGGCCGCTGCTCGATGCGCACGACTCCTACTCGCTGCGCAGCCAGATTGGCGTGGTGCAGCGAGCCTGGCTGAACGGAAACGAGGGCCGCGCCCTGGTGAAGTTCAGCCGGCGTGATGACGTGGAGAGCATCTTCCAGGATGTGATCGACGGCATCTACCGCAACGTGTCTGTGGGCTACAAGGTCCACAAGACCGAGCGTGACGAGACCGGCGCAGTGCCGGTTGAGCGCGCAGTGGACTGGGAGCCTTATGAGCTCTCGCTGGTCCCGATCCCGGCTGATGCCGGGGCCCAGGTGCGCTCGGAGGAGCCGCCTGCAACCCAACCTTCCGAACAGGAACGATCCATGACCCTTCCCGAGAATGGGGTGCAGGCTCCCGAGCCCACCCAAGAGATTGAAAGCCGCGCTGCTGCTCCTGCTCCCGCCGCCCCCGTGGTGGATCTGGAGGCCGTGCGCGCCGACGAGCGCCGCCGCGCCTCTGGCATCCTCGACGCTGCCCGCAAGCTGCAGGTGAGCGACGAGCTGGCCCACAAGCTGATCGCCGATGGCGTGGCGCTTGACGATGCCCGGATGCAGCTGATCGACGCGCAGGCCGCCGAGCAGCGCAAGACCCCGGCCGTCTCCCGCGTCGAGGTGACCCAGGACCACGGTGAGAAGCGCTTCGAAGCGAAGCTCGACTACCTGAAGTTCCGCGCCAACCTGGGCGAGTTGACCGACGGCGGCGCCCGCGAGTATCGCGGCACCACGCTGCTCGACATGGCCCGCGAGTCGCTGGAGCTGGCTGGCATCAGCCACCGCGGGATGGACAAGAGTGAGATCGCCGTTCGTGCGTTCCACTCCACCAGCGACTTCCCGCTGCTAATGGCTTCCATCCAGCGTGTCTCGCTGAAGGCTGCCTACGGCGAGGAGGTGCAGACCTGGCGCCCGCTGGCGGAGCAGCGCAACCTGCCCGATTTCCGCGAGATGAAGGAGATCGAGGTGGGCGGTCAGATCCTGCCCGAAGAGATCAAGGAAGGCGGGGAGTACAAGACCGGCACCATCCAGGAGCAACAGGGCAGCTGGTTCCTGACTGAGTACGGCAAGAAGCTGGTGATCGGCCGCCGCCTGATTATCAACGACAACCTGGGCTACATCACCCGCGCTGTGCAGGTGCTGGCCCGTGGCGTCGCCACCTTCGAGGCCAACCAGATGTGGGGCCTGATCACCGGCAACGCCAAGTGCATGAGCGACGGCTTGGCCCTGTTCCACGCCAGCCACAACAACACCGGCACCGGTGTGATCGGTGAGACCTCGATTTCGGAAGCGCGTCAGAAGATGCGCAACCAGAAGGACTTCACCAGCAAGAACCCGCTGTACGTGGTGCCGCAGTACATCCTGCTGCCGACCACCCTGGAGACGGCATTCGACAAGTTCAACGCCACGATCACTCCTGCTCAGACCACCAACGTCAACATCTTCTCGGGCTACCTGCAGAAGATTGTGGAGCCCCGCCTGGATGCTTCGAGCACCACGCAGTTCTACATCACCGGCAACTACCCCGGTGTGACGAAGCTGATCTATGGCTACCTGGAAGGCGAGGCCGGCCCGACGATCGAGTCTGAGATCAAGCGCGATCCCGACGGCATCGTGACCTACCTGCGTCATGACTTCGGCTGCGCTGTGGGCCAGCACCAGGGTTTCTACCGCTCCACCGGCGCCTGATCGCCGGATCTCCTTTCATCTTCTCTGAGGACTGATCCATGAAGAACTTCGTTCAGAACGGCCATTACGTGGAGGTGACGCTCCCGTACGCTCGCCTGGCAGGTGAAGGCGTACTGGTCGGCCAACTGTTCGCCGTGTGCGTGGTGGATGGCGCTTCGGGAGCTGTTATCAACGCTCACCGAGAGGGCGTGTACGACCTGACCGCCGCCACTGGCGCCGGCACGGATGCCACCGCCTGGGCCATCGCCTACTGGGACAACACCAACCGTCGTGTGACTCCTGTGGCGACGAGCAACACCCGGATTGGGCTGTTTGCCGCGGCCAAGGCCACTGCTGACGCAGTGGCTCGTGTGGCGCTCGACTGATGCTGCCTGACATCGCCAGTCTGGCCCTGAAGGCCGTGGTGAAGGTGATGGGGGAGCGATCCCCTATCACCTATCGCCGGGGTTCGGATGTGCATCAGATCGGCGGTGTCTACCAGGCCAGCCACGTTGGGCTGGATCCCGAGACCGGAGTGCAGGTGCGCTCAACGCAACCGGTGCTGCTGATCAACGGCGCCGAGCTGGCGATCGAGCCGAAGCAGGGCGACGAGGTGGAGGTGCGCGGCGGCCTGTTCAGAGTGCGTGATCCGCAGCCTGATGGGCATGGCGGCTGGCTGCTGATGCTGCATCGCCTGCCGCTGCCGGCGGTGTTCAACCCAGGTGTTTTCGAGGCTGGAGTGTTTGCGTGATGCCGCTGAATCTGATCCGGCGACTGGTTAAGGGTTTACCGCTGACGGCAGCGGAGCATGACGGCAACCTGGACAAGCTGGAGGCGGCGATTGAGGCGCGGCCAACGCAGGCGGCCGCTGACGCTGCTTATGCCTCGGCGGCACAGGGCGATCTGGCGGATTCTGCAGTGCAGCCCGCCGACCTGGGGCCATTCCTGACGGAGGTTGAGGCCTCTGCGCAGTATGCGCCGATTGATGCCACAGCGGTGCGTGTGCGCCAGCCAGTGCGCAACAACTCCGGCGCTTCGCTGGCGGCTGGCGCTGCGGCCTACATCACCGGCAGTTCAGGTGAGCTGCCGACGGTGGCGGCTGCGGATGCGTCGTCTGAGGCAACCGCAGCCCGCACACTGGGCGTGGTGGAGGCCACGATCGGGAACAACACCAACGGCTATGTCCTGACCCGTGGTCTGCTGGCGGGCGTGAACACGTCCGGCCTGACGGAAGGGGCAGTGGTGTGGCTGTCTGAGACAACTGGGCAGCTGACGACCACGAGGCCGACGCAGCCAGCTCACGGTGTCTTCATGGGCATCTGCGTAAAGCAGGGCGCCGGCACATCGGGGATCCTCTATGTGAACGTGATCAACGGCCAGGAGCTGGATGAGCTCCATGACGTGTTGATCGTGAGCCCTGCCGCGGGCCAGGCCCTGGTCTACGGGGCCGATGGACTGTGGCGGAACTCGAATGTGGCAGGCGGCATTGCTGCTTACACCCACACGCAGTCCACGCCGGCGACGACGTGGACGATCAATCACAACCTGGGCTTCCGGCCCAGTGTTGAGCTGCTTGATTCCGGCAGCCAAGAAATTGACGCCGATGTGTCGCATCCGAGCGTCAATCAGACCGTCGTTACACTGAAGTCGGCAATCGCCGGCCTCGCCCGTTTGATCTGAGGACACCACCATGGCTCGCCGCTTTCTCACCGACATCGACATGGCGTCGGTGTCGAAGATCACCAACCTGCCGGCACCGACTGCTGACGGCGATGCCACCAACAAAGGCTATGTCGACTCGGTTATTGAGGGCCTGGCGTGGAAGGACAGCTGCCGCGTTGCCACCCAGGCGAACCTGAACCTGGCCAGCCCTGGCGCGACGATCGACGCCATCACGATGGCGAGCGGCGATCGTGTGCTGGTGCGTGCGCAGACAGCGGGCGCTGAGAACGGCATCTACGTCTGGAACGGCGCCGCCTCGGCGATGACCAGGGCCCTGGACGCCAACACCTTCCCGGAGCTGGAGCAGGCCACCACGACGGTGGAGGAAGGCACCAGCGCCGGTGTGACGTATCGCCAGACGGCGGTGAACGGCACGCTGGGCAGCACGGCGGTGAGCTGGACGGTGATGGGCACCAGCGCCCCGACCGCCAGCACCACCCAGTCGGGCATCATGCGCCTGGCAACGCAGGCCGAGACCGATGCTGGCACTGCAGCTGATCTGGCCGTGTCGCCGCAGACGCTGGCGAACTGGTCAGGCCGACTGCGGAAGTTCTCGGCGAACGTCGGCGATGGCAGCGCCACCAGCTACACGGTGACGCACAACTTCAACACCCGTGATGTGATCGTGCGGGTGTTCCCGAACTCGGGCCAGTACGACGACGTGGAGGTGGACGTGCAGCGCACTGGTGTGAATGCAGTGGCAGTGGTGTTTGCGACTGCTCCAGCGTCTAACGCCTACCGCGTGGTGGTGCTCGGCTGATGGCCAAGGAGTTTCTGACGCCACCTGACTTCAAGGCTGGCCTACTGCTGAACGGGTCGGCCGGCACGACCGGGCAGCAGATCACATCACAAGGCCCTGGACAGCCGCCTGTATGGGGTGCTCCTGGCAGCGGTTCCAGCTTCGCAGGGTATGCCGTTGGCAACTGGATTGCGCCCGTGATCGGCACTTCTGCTGCCGGCGGTTCTTTGACAGCCAACACCATCGCTCTATACCCATTCACGGTAAATAGGGCCGTAACCATCAGCGACCTAGGGTTTAGGGTTACGACTGGTGTTGCTGGCACCTCAATCCAAGGTGCAATCTACGCGTCTGACGCAAGTAACAACGTAACAGGAGCGGCGTTAGGCAGCACCGCTGGCCTCTCTTCTGCAACGGCTACTTCTATCTCTGGGGCCGTAACACCATTCACTCTTAACGCTGGCGCCCTTTATTGGTTCGCTGTTAATTCTGATGGAGCGCCAACCCTGTTAGCGCTTGCAACGACAAACACCTATTTTAATGCCATTTTAGGCGCCAGCAATCTTGCTGATATTACGTCAAGTGCAACAAGCTCAATGCAGATCAGGACTGTTGCACAGACCTATGGGACGTGGCCGAACCTAACAGGCGTGACTGCTGCTGTTGCGACAGGAACAAACGCGATCAAGGGTGCGATGCCCATCTTCAAGATTAGCGCACTGCCGTAAGCCATGACGATCTCTTCGACTTCTGCAGGCATTGTCATCACCGACGACCGCGACCCCAGCCGTCCGCCTCTGGTGCTGCCCGCTACGGCTACAACAGCAGAGGTGGAGGCCGCGGCGGCGGGGTACTTGCAGCCAGCGGTAGAGCCCGACTACGACGGGTTTGGGTTCTGGCTGTTGACCACGCCCGAGATTCAGCAGGCTTACGACATTGCATTTGCTGGCAACAAGCTGACCGCCGGCTCATTGCCATCTGCGGTGATGGTTGCATCTGACGGCGAGCCGAAGCACCTCCGAACTGCGCTGCTGTTGCTGCGGCAGCAGGGGCTGCTGAGCGATGAGACACTGGCGGCGATGCTTACCGCTGCGCAGGAATGCAACCTCCCGCCCGAGTTCTTACAGGCGCTGGGAGGTTAGGCATGACCCACCCCCGCACCCAGCTGCGCGCCGCCTTCAGGGCTCGTCTGCTCAACGTCACAGCAGCAGAGGATCGGGTCTACAAGGGCCGCCTGATGCCGATCGAGGAGCCGCAGCTGCCGGCCATCGTCATCCACACCCGCGACGCTGAGGAAGTCCAGGAGCGCAGCCCCTCCGGCTGGAACGGCTTCGAGCGCCGCCGCTGCATCGTCTCGGTGGTTGGCATTGCCCAGAGCTTCGACGACATCGACGAAGAGCTGGACACGATGGCCCAGCAGGTTGAAGCCGCGCTACAAAGCTGGACGATCCCCGGCTTCGAGTCAGCCGATGCCCTGCTGCTCGACACCAAGAGCGAGGATCCCGAGTTCGATGGCAGCCTCACGACCGGCGCCACGACGCTGCGCTACGCGGTGACCTACCAGACGCCCTACCGCGACTGCAGCAACCCCTACGTGGACTCCGACGCCGCGGCCGGCGACGGGCCCCTGGAGCGCAGCGGCGCCTATCCTGGTGGCCAGGTCACGCCGGGCTGCCCGGCCGACAACACCGGCGAGGCCTGCCCCATCGGCGAGGCCCAGCTGTTCAGCCAAGAGGAGCCGATCAACTGATGGCCACCCCCCGCAAGCGCGCCCGCACTGACGAGGGCAAGTTCCAGGCAGACGACCCGGCGACCCCCGAGCGCAACGAGGCCTACGTGCAGGATCTGCCGCTGAGCGTCGACAGCCTGGCGGCCTTCATGGAGATCGAGCAGCCCGATCGCCAGCGGCTGGGGCTGGCCCTCGACCTGGCCAAGGAAGCTGCCCTGGCCGTCACCGGCCGGCCCGTGGGTGACACCGCCCCGCACGCCATCCGCCACGGCGTCCACATGCTCGCCTCGCAGCTGCTGATCAAGGACGCCCTGGAGGCGGCGCCAGTCGGCGCCGAGATCCCGGGCGTCGTCCGCTACCTGTGGAAGACCGCCGATGCTGGGCGTTAATCGCTCCGATCAGCTCACCAGCGGCGTCGGCTCCCCCGAGAGCACTGATCACGCGCGCCGGCTGAGCAACGTTGCCCGCTACGGCACGGTGGCCGAGGCCGACTACACCGGCGAGACGGCCGGCTTCCCGGCGATCCGCGTGCAGCTCCAGGACGGCGAGATCCTCTCCGACTGGGTGCCGTGGTTCACGCCGCGCGCTGGCAAGGATCGCGTCTGGGATCCGCCCGAGGTGGGCGAGGTGGTGATGCTGCTGGCCCCGTCGGGTGAGCTCGCCAATGGCGTCGCCATCCCCGGCCTGTTCTCCAACGGCAACGCGAACGGTGATCGCGCCGGCCTGCAGCGTCGCACCTTCGACGATGGCACCGTGGTCGAATACGACCGCGAGGCGCACAAGCTCTTCCTCGACGTGCAGGGCGACATCACGATCCAGGCCACGGGCGACATCAGGATTGAAGCCACCGGCGACCTCACGCTGATCGGCGCGAGAATCGACATCAACCCATAGGAGGCGCGCGATGGCTGGCATGAGCCGCACGACAGGCGAAGCGCTCGGCGGCTTCGATCACCTGCGCCAGTCGATCCAGGACATCCTCACCACGCCGATCGGCACCCGCGTGCATCGCCGCGACTATGGCAGCCGCATCCCGCGCCTGGTGGACCGGCCGATCAACAACAGCCTCGTCTCCGAGCTGGTGGCCGCCACCGCCGAAGCGCTGGAGCGCTGGGAGCCGCGCCTGAAGCTGGAGCAGGTGAAGATCGACAGCGTCTCGGCCTCCGGCCAGATCAGCCTTAGCCTTGTTGGGTACTACCTGCTCAACGGGCAGAAGATCGAGATTGAGGGGCTGGTGGTCTGATGGCGACGATCGACTTCAGCAGCATCCCCAATCCGACGATCATCGAGGATCTCGACTTCGAGACGATCCTCGTGGCGATGATCGCCGACCTGCAGGCGCGCGACCCGTCCTACACCGAGATCCTCGAAAGCGACCCGGGCATCAAGATCCTGGAGGTGGCCGCCGCCCGTGAGCTGATCCTGCGGCAGCGGATCAACGATGCGCTGCAGGCCACCCTGCTGCGCTATGCCGGTGGCGCTGACCTCGACAACCTGGCGACGTTCTACGCCGTCACACGCCTGGAGGATGAGACCGACGCCGCGCTGCGCTCGCGCGTGATCGAGCGCATCATGGGCAGCAGCACTGCCGGCGGCGCCGCCTGGTATCGCTACCAGGCGCTGAGCGCCAGCGAGCTGGTGAAGGATGCAGCGGTAAGCTCCCCGGCCCCCGGTGAGGTGCTCGTCAACATCCTCTCCACCCAAGGCAATGGCACGCCCAGCAGCGAGCTGCTCACCACGGTCGACGCGGTGCTGCAGAGCGACAGCGTGCGGGTGATCACCGACGTGGTGACGGTCGCCAGCGCGACGATCAACACGGTGCCCGTCACCGCGCAGATCTACCTCTACCCCGACACGCCGATCGAGGTGTTCACCGGCCTGCAGGCGCGACTGCAGGCTGCCTTCACAGCAGCAGCTGGCCTCGGCTGGGACGTCACCCGCTCCTGGCTGATCGCGCAGCTGCACCCGGCCGGCGTGCAGCGCGTTGTCTTGACGGCGCCTGCGGCTGATGTAGTCTGCGGCCCCAGTCAGGCTCCGGCTCTGGGGGCGATCACGCTCACGATGGCGGGGCGTGACCGATGAGCCGCTTCGATCTTCTCCCACCCAACGCCACAACCTTGGAGCGGGACTTCTCCCGCTCCACTTCCAGCCTGCAGCGCGCCGGCGGCCCGGTGCCGATCATCCGCACGGCGAAGCGCGTCAACATCCCCGACTCGGTGGTGCCGTGGCTGATCTACGAATACGGCCTGGGCGAGATCCTGGAGTATCTCGGCAACAACCAGCGGCGTGCCCTCGCGGAGGGCGTGCTGTGGCAGCGGATCCGGGGCACACCCGAGTCGGTCCGCATCGCGCTGAGCTGGATCAACGTCGAGGGCCTGATCGACGAATCCGAAGGCGGCTCCGCCCGCTGGGCTGAATACCAGCTGGGGCTGTCGGAGGCGACGCAAGGCGAGCAGATCATCAGCGACATCGTTGGGGTCTGCCAGATCAGTTCACCGGTGCGCTCGCGGCTGCAGCGCATCTACGCGGTCTACGACTTCCGCCGCTTCGTGCTGGACGACAGCCTGCTGAGCGACGGCGGGATGCTGAGCGATCACAGCGGCGTGAGGCCGCGGCCGGACTGGCCGCAGATCAGCTACGGCCAGATCGTCTCCAGCCTGGTGGAGGAGAACGCCACGGTCGCCAGCGCGCACACCGACGTGATCAGCGTGCTGGTGCGGAACTTCGATCGGTTCCTCCTCGACCACAGCCTGATGGACGAGGAGTGGCACACGATCAACCACCCGAGCCTGCTCACCGAGCTTGAAGGCGTGAGCGGGAAATACGAGGGCCAGACGTGGACGAGCATCACCTGGCAGAACGCGACCTGGGGTGACGTGAACGCGGTTGCATCGAGCACCGTGACAACCCAGACGGCGTAGCATGAGGAGCGACTAAGGGGCGAGCATGGCGGCGATCCTTACCACAAGCGGGCGCATCGCCATCGCAACGGCGATCAAGGCGCGCACTGCTCACCTCGCCTGGGGAACCGGCGATGCAGCCTGGGGCAACACACCCCCGGCGCCCCCTGCGAACGCAACTGCACTGCTCGCCGAGGTCGGCCGGCGCAAGGCCACTCAGGTGGACTACTGCGCGCCGGACGCCAACGGCGCGATCAGCGTGCCCGAGGGCAGGTTCTCGGTCTCAGGCAGCGCCACCAACAGCCTCTACTTCAAGTTCCACTTCGAGTTTGAGGAAGCGGTCGGCTCCACCATCCGCGAGACTGCGATCTTCCTCGACACCGTGGCCGCCGCTGGCGTCCCGGCCGGGCAGTTCTACCTGACCCCGGCTCAAGTGGCGCAGCCTGGCACGCTGCTGGTGATCGAGTGGCGTGCGCCGATCGTGCGCGCGATCACAACCCGCCAGCTGTTCGAGTTCGTGGTGACCTTCTGATGCCTCTCACCGGCTACTACAACCGCTTCGACGCGGCGAACCGCTACGACGAGCTGCTCTTCCGCGCCGGCAAGGGCCTGCAGTCGGCCGAGCTCAACGAGATCCAGAGCACGGTCATCGACCGCCTGAAGCGCATCGCCGACGCGGTGTTCAAGGACGGCGCGGTGATCAGCGGCACGCCGCCGACCATCAATGGCGCCAACGTCGCCTGCCCGCTGAGCCTGATCTATCTCCGCGGCGCGGTGCGCGAAGTCGCCGCCCGCAGCTTCACCATCCCCACCACGGGCCTGGTGCGCATCGGCGTCTACCTGCTCGACGCAGAGATCACCGAGCTGCAGGACGCCACGCTGCGCGACCCTGCGATCGGCACCCGCAACTACAACGAACCCGGCGCCGGCCGCCTGCGCACCACCGCCACCTGGGGCCGCGAGGGCGATGGCGGCACGGGCGTCTTCTACCCCGTCTGGACCGTCATCGATGGCACGCTGCTCAACCAGGGCAGCGGCAACGTCGGCGACGCCTTCTCCGAGGCGCTCGCGCGCTACGACCGCGAGAGCAACGGCAACTACATCGTCACCGGCCTCAGCGTCACCGCCTTGGGCCTTGCCGCTGGCGTCAACGCCTTCTCGGTGAAGGACGGCACCGGCAACATCTTCGGCTACAAGATCGACAAGCTGGCCTCGACCCGGATCACCTATGCCGAGGATCCCGACCTGGAGGTGGTCGACGCCGAGCCGGACACCTTCACCGGCACGACCGGCGGCAGCGCCACCATCCAGCTCAACCGCTTCCCGGTCGAGAGCATCCAGGAGGTGGTGATCACCCAACAGAAGACCGTCACCATCACCCGTGGCGGCGTGAGCGGCGGCCAGGACACGCTGCCCGACGTGTCGGTGCTGAGCATCCAGAGCATCACGCAGGGCGCCACCACCTACGTCGCCACCACCGACTACTTCCTGAACGGCGACAAGGTGGACTGGAGCCCGGCCGGCGCCGAGCCGGCGCCCGGCTCCACCTACTCCATCACCTACCGCTACCTGGGGAACGCGACGCCATCGGCCGTGAATCTCCAGGCCGGCACCTTCACGGTCACTGGCGCCGTCAACGGCACGTTGGTGCTGACCGACTACCGCTGGAAGCTGCCGCGCTACGACCGGCTGTGCATCGACCGCGACGGCAACTTCTCGCGGGTGAAGGGGATCAGCTCCCGCTTCACCGCCCTGCCGCCTGCAGTGCCGCCCAACCTGCTGAGCCTGGCGACGATCGAGCAGAAGTGGGGCCTGACGCCGGTCGTGAGCAACGACGGCATCCGCGC
>Ga0129333_10001930_pt1 | contig 19052 bp, 16 predicted proteins | sample CPB6_08_DNA_FD_94474 | JGI IMG/M metagenome (GOLD analysis project Ga0129333, IMG submission 94474) | Freshwater to marine salinity gradient microbial communities from Chesapeake Bay, USA - CPBay_Sum_0.6_0.8_DNA | ecosystem: Environmental > Aquatic > Marine > Coastal | place: USA: Chesapeake... | reverse complement strand
GATTCAGACTGAGTTGATGACTGATTGTTTACAGTTATAGTGGTCTTCGATGTCGCTATTTTCCCGAACTCTGTCGGGCGGTTCTCTACCCTTTGGATGCTGCCCGCCGTATGCGTTGCGACTTCATTGGAGATATTTTGCGTGTTAGTGCTAGTCGAGGACGTATAATCAGCTCGCGCCTCTGCCTGATTCCCAGACTGATTGAGGGCGGTTATGGTGTCCTTCCTCGTTCTGAACCTCGCTGGGAACTCAGTCGAGGATGCCTCAACCCTTACGATTTCACCGGCTGATCTTGAGCTATCAGGGATTGAGGTGTTAAATGTGTTTACTACGCTAGTAGTAGACTGATCCGCCCTCGCATCGACGAATGTGACAGATTGGTTTTGAGATGTAATGTCCTCCCTAACAGTCCTGAACGTGCCGAACTCTGTTGGGGTGTTGGTGATCCTTATGATCTTGCCATCTTCAGAAGCAGAATTAAGCGCAGAATTAGAGTGCGTTGTTAGCGAAGAAACCGATGACTGGTCTCCGCGACTCTCGTAGGATGATGCGGATTGTGCCAGCGAATATACTGACTGCTTGGTCGTCCTGTATCTTCCGAACTCAGTAGGTGTATTCTGAGCTATTTGGATAATACCCTGAGATGCAGTCGCCACCTCTATTGAAGCGTTCTGCGTATTGAGAGTTGTCTCTGACCGCTGGTCATGCCGCTCGTCATTGCTGGTTGATGTCTGGTTTACGGCGCAGATAATCTCTTCTGTGTTCCTGTAATTGCCAAACTCATTCGGCTGACTATCGACCCTAATAATGCAGCCATCTTCGCAATCTGGAGGAGCAGCTAATGCGGAGTTCGAGTTGGTGTCTATCGAGACAACTCGCGTCTGGTCTGCCCTGCACTCGCCAGCAGAGCCAGTCTGGTTGGAGCCTGAAATAACTTCGTACCGCGTCCGGTATCTTCCGAACTCAGTCGGCACGTTCTCTGCAATAACGCGAGTATTGGGGGCTATGCTTCCGATCTCAACAGGCGCTACATTCTGTGTATTTAGAACAGAAACAGAAGACCTAGATGGGCCAGACTCGTAACTAGATGCGGTCTGGTTAATTGCTGTTACGACCTCTTTAGAGGCTCTGAACTTACCGAACTCGGTTGGAACAGACTGCAACCGTACGATTGTGCCGTCTTCTCTTGTCTGCGTATATGCAGAGGCCCGCTGTGTGCTGGTCTCTGAAGATGATGTCTGATCTGCCCTTAGCTCAGTCGCCTGCCCAGTTTGATTGATGGCAGTTATCGTGCGAATAACAGTAGAGAACTTGCCATACCGAGTAGGATCAGAGTCATAAATGACAACCGTTCCAGCGCTTGGAGAGGATGGCGATGCCTGCGAAGCTGCCTGCGTATTCTTCTGAACTGATACGGTCTGGTCATGCCGAAGCTCGCCGCCAGCAGCAGTCTGATTGTATGAATACTGCGTGCGCGTACTATTATCCCACAGGCCGAATCTATTCACCCGCGAGCTAGTTGTGACAATCTGTCCCAATACGGCTGACGAGGCGTGCGTAACCTCTGCAGAATCGTTCGTATTGGCTAGTTCTTCAACGCTTTCCGCCGAGTCAAACTGGACGGTCTTTGTGACGCCTACGACATTCTTGGCCTGCTGCGTGTCTGTCGTTACATCAATGGTGCAGTCTTCGTTGTGCCTATAGCTGCGGCTCTGCACCTGCCCAGCCACAAAAGACGACAATGACTCTAGGCCAGATTCACTGGTAAGCCCGTAGTGGTAGTCGCGTGTCGTCAGGTCAAAGCGAGTGTTCTCTATGATCTTGTCTTCATACGCACGGTCAACCACATTGATGGTGGTGATAACCACGTCGTAGGTGCCGTCGTTGTTAGACCTAACATCCTTGCGGTAAGTAATCCCAGATGCACTAGGATAACTGGCCCCGCCGATCTCGTAAGCTGCATCGTTTGGATTCTGTACATCAAAGAAGTAATCGCTCTGAGCCGAGCTGCTGCAATTAGATGCGGTGGTAACGCCCTGCAGTGACTTCGGATCCGTGCGCTTTGACGTGAGGACAATATCCAGCGTGCCCTGCTCTGAGTTATAGCCAGCCGTGGCACCTTTGCCAGCGCCAGATGCGCGGAAGTCCGTGATGATCTGCTGGCCGAGTTCCTTGGGTACGTTCCACAGGTAGGTGATCTCGCCACCGAATACACCACCCCAATCACGGTATGCGTTGATGGTGAACTGCGGCTGCGCAATAAGCAAGTCAACCGTCATTGAGCCATCGCTCTGCTCTATGTCAGAGACAGCGTATAGCTTGCGGTACTCGCCAGTAAAAATAGAGCCTTTAATAGACGGATTGCTAATCGTGGTAATGCCACGAAGCTCCGCCATGATGCCATTGATATTGGATGGCGAGATGTTGGGGAATCTGACGAGGATGTACTTCTCCTCGTTTGCAGATGTCGTGTTTGAAATGCCAGCCTGTTCCGAGCTGTTGCCTTCCAGCTCGCGGGTTCTGATAATGCGGCTCTCCGAGAAGTCGATAGCGCCATTAGACAGCAGCGTAGTGCGCCAGCCCTTGCGCAGGATCTGGATAACTCGGGCTACATCGCCCTGCATACTGACAAGGACTCTGGCTTGACGCCAGCGGCCAGGCTTCTCCTCGCCCTCTATGATTGGATTATCTACATACTGGCGCTTGGAGTTGTTCTTGGCAGAGGCATACTCCTCAAGATACGCCACCAGTTGGTGCGCATAATCAGGCTGTATCTCCGACCAATAACGAGCAACCTCTCCGTCGCCAAGAATAGGCGCAGAGCTATCGCCATTATTATCTAATCTCCGCGCATCCTGCTCAAGAAGCAGTTCACGCGCCGAATCAACATCAAGTGCGAACGGCATTAGTACGGCCTCATGTTTTTGAACAGTCCATTGCGACCAATGGCGAAAGAACGGCCACGCTTGTCTCTGGACCAGTTAGGCCCACCAAACGCAGGGTTCTTCGAGAACATCTGGCGCAATTCACTCTCGTATTCAGCCCGGTATCTATCGGCAGACAGCTCTCGCTTGTTATGCGTTCCGATAATACGGATAAGCGTAAGCAGCTCAAGCGGCCTGTGATTGGGCAAAAGGATCATCTGGTCTGCCTGATCTAGTGTAGGCGGGAACGCCCAGTAATAGACCGTGACCTCGTTCTCATCGAAAACATTGTCAGCATTGACCAGCGAAATCTTGCGCGTGCCATCTGGACGGATCTGGTATCCGACATCAACTAGGCTCTCGTCGCGGTATCTTGGTGAGAAGGTCGGCGAGGTCGTGTTGCTTGACGTGATCTTATAGTAGCCCAGCTTGCCGTTGATCTTGAGGTACTCGTCTTCCATGCTCTCTGATAGGGCATTAAAGAACGAGAACGTGCTGCCATTCTGACTCACGCTAAGGCCATCGTCAGCCACCACTAGCGGAGAGTTAACCACGTCGCTGTAGTACCAGCGAGGCGTCTCATCTTCTGGGTCCAGCGATGCCTCATCCCTCGGGAGATACAGCACCTCGGCGTCATTGTCGCGAACATCGTCGATATGCACGAGGTCTGATGGGAGCCACAGACCCGTGCTATCTGCCGCGTCATTGAAGTCTAGGGTGATCTGCTTTCGCAGCGAAACCCAAGAGGTCATCGAGCAAAGCTCGTAGTAAGCCTTGTTGCATTCGTCTTTTACAACCGTTTGAATGTCAGCGGTACGGACACGGTTAGCCCGCAACACGCTCTCCCAAACAAGGCCGACTGGAATCATGTTACACCTAAATGCTTGTTTTGTTCAAATGAGTAAACTCATTTAGCCTGAACCATACATCGCGGAGGCTGATAACGTCTTCTTCGTTATGCGCCATGATGTCGTCCAAGGCGTACTTCTTTCCGATACGAGAATCACACAGCAGCTTCGGCGTGAGCCTGTGGCCCTTGGCCGGAATGTCCAAGAACTGGCAAACCGCCTCAAGCCTGTTGCTATGCAGCTTTAGCTTGCGCTTGGCGATGTCATAGGCATCGGTATGCACAAGCTGCTTATATTTGGGGAAGTCAATCTTCCAATAAAGCGAGCGCGTCCTAATGAACGGGATATCAAACCTAGCCCCGTACCAAGTCACGAGGCGGCTGTACTTCTTCATCTCATCAATCAGCGAGGCGGTAATCCGCTTGTCGCTGTCGCCTGAGAAGATTTCATCCCGAGTGATGCTGTCGCTTGAAATCTTATCGGTGCTACTATCCAGTATGCACCATGTGACCATGTGGCCAAAGTTAGCATCCAGCCCAGTGGTCTCAATATCCAGAAACCCGATCTTCTCCTGATCCTGCTCGATGAAGCATTTCGGGTGAGAAAGCATGGTGTGCCCATGCTGGCAATACTGCAAGGACATCTTTAAGAGCTGGTCCCTGCTGGTTTGACGAATGAAATTATACAGCGTGCGGTCGGCCATAGTTAGTCTCCTTTATGGCATTATACCTACACGGGCACACCATCTCAATATATTTTAGCCCTTCTTGGACTTGATTTTTGCCCAAACAGACCATGCGCTAGTGGCCACCACAATCAGTGCGCCGATGATAGCATCGACAGTCTCCTGATCCGCAATGCCTTTATTGACCGCATATCCACCAGCCGCCGCCAAGATTGCACGCAGAACTCCGAATACCAATTCCATAATGTTTCCTCCGTTTTTCAGTCCATTCCTCAGCTTCCACAACTGTACAAAAAGAACGATCTCTTTGTACTTCTGCCGCAACCAGTTCATTTGGTCACAACAAAATCACGCCATCCATGCCACGTCTCGAAGTCCCACGGCAACTCAGCAGTCGCCAGCGGGCTGATAAGAGACGATGCCCACTGCTCTTCCGTCAGCAGTCCATAGCCGTTCCATCCCCACTTCTCTCCCCAGCTATTCTGGAATAGAACGTATAGGTTCTTATCTTGTTCAAGAACGCCGATAATGCAGGTCGCGTGTCCGCCCATAGGATCAGGCATAGCCTCTCGGATCTGCCCGTTTACCTTGCTGGGGTTATTCCACGCCACGGATACCTGCGTGCCCTGAAGGACTGGCTGCCTGCGGAGGATAACTGAAAGCTCCGCGATCCCCACATCCCTCATACTTACAACCGTTTCTGGCGGAAGAATGCCAAGGGCAACGGCAGCCTTGAACCCTTGGTCCATAAACAATCCGCCATCATCTTCTTTCTCGTGAGACCAGAACATCTTGCGGGCTTTGCGCCAAATTGCCTCACCGTCGATCTGCTCGCCAGGTTTTAGACATTGGCGGCCCTGCCGGGCGCGAAGCATACACTCTATCCAGTTAGCCGTTGCAAAGCCAGCGCAGGCCGGTAGGTTGTGCTGGTTATCCGTAACGATAGTCTGGTGCGTCCATCCAGAAAATGGGATGGGTGGAGTAGCCAATATCACGGGTGGAATCTTGGCCGATACCGGACGCCATCCGTCCATTCGCTTTACGCCAATAGCCTTTGAGATATCTATGCTCATCAATACTCCGGTGGTTTAACCTGTTGCCCATTCTCGTCGATTAAAGGCCCATCGTAGGCTTTGCGGTCAAAGCCTGGAGACATATACTGGCAGCCCGTCAAAGCCAGAGCAGCGACCAATATAAGCAGTTTCAACGGTTGTCTCCGTTGTCCTCGCGGATATCCGTGTCGTTGTCCGTCTGCACCTCGGAGTTACCGGAAACAGTGACATACACACCGCCTTCAGCGTCAATGTCGATGTTGTTGTCCTGTGAGTTGCCGCCCTTGTCGCCACCGGACAGAGCATCAAGCAGCCAGCCGATGCCAGCCCCAGCAGCGGCAGGACCGAATACAGTTAGCGCTGATTCCGCAGGCTCTTCCTTGGCATACTCAGAGAAGTACACAGTTCCGCCTTCGCGGTTGGCCTTTTCAGCCGCATAGTTATTCGCATTTACAAGCCAGATAACCCCACCGACCGCAAGGCCGATGAGAAGACCAGTTACAACTTCGCCGCGTTTATTCATGTGTGCATTCCTTTTGTTCATTTGCTAGCCTCCTAGAATCTAACACCAACCGCCTGCCAATACACATCGTCCTCAGCATATTGCTGCGTGACGAGCACATCGCTTCTCCCGCCTGGCTGCCTAGACAGGCAACCACATAGAAGCATCGATAAAGTGATTAGACAAATAGACTTAATGGTTGCGTCCTTCTACGCGCTCTAGCGCATCAGCCACGCGCTGCAGGGCAGAGATGTTCTCTTTCTGCAACTCTGCTAGCTGATCTTCACGGGAAGTATACCTCTTCCAGAGCATGTATACAATAACAGCCAGTATAGCTGTCGGCGACATCTCGGCGATGTACTTGGCAAGTCCAAGCGCCGGGTCCAGTGTTATCGCATCAGGAGCCGCTTGAGCCAACATCGCCCATGCCCCTCCTCCCATCGTAGCAATCGCTTCTAATTCACGAGTGCTCATGGCCGTATCCCAAGAAGTCTTTCGATGTTTTCAATTCTTTGCTGAAGCTGTCCATTTATACCATCCTTGGCCTTTTGAATATCGGCCTTCTTTTTGTTAATAGCTGCCTGTCTATTAGACGACGCAATCGCTGGGTCATAAGGGCTGCTATGCGCCCTGAAAGTAACTAAATTTCCTTGGTCATCCGCCGCGATTCCGATGCCGTAGGCGTTCGTCTCCGACACCACGATGACCTGCGGAGCCTCGATCGGTCGCGTGTAGACGAGAGGCTGTTGCTGCGCCCGCTTTGTCGCAATCTCCTCCAAAGTCTTGCCTGACACGCCGTCAGCGAGAGCGATCAGGGTCTGCGCCTCGACGTTCAAGAGCGGGAATTGTTTGGTTGGGTCGTATGTCCGCAGCAGAGCGTTTACGTCCCTGAACTCGGGGTTCCGGTACGGGTCGCGTTCGGCCACGTTGACCGCCCGCGCATACGGTGGGCAGGACTGCGCCTGCTCCGCCGTCTCGTAGGTGAAAACGTACTCCTGCGCTTGCGCGATGAACGCCGCCGAAAGGATGACCGCGATTGCTTTGAGTGTGTTCACCACATGGCCCCCGCGCAGCCGTTTTGTCCTGCGCTATTTGCGCCGCCGACACCTCTGCCGCTGGTATATGTCGGATGGTCTTGTGCGGGAGGAGCTCCGCCGGACGTTTTCTGGCCAGACATAACCTGCGCGAAAATAACGTAGTTTGTGTTGGCGAATCCTAAACCACCACCGCCGCCAACCTGACCAGCAGTCGATCCGACAGTCGCATTAGTGCGAGTTGCACCTCCGCCTCCGTACCAGCCGCCGCCGCCTCCGCCCATAATCGGGGTAACTCCAGCCGTGCATCCATTTGTGGATGCGTGGCCTCCGTAGAGATAGGCTCCGACGTGCATTTGATTGGTCAGGCTTGCTACCGCATTAGATCCGCCGATAGCTGCTAATCCGTATTCATTCGATGCTGACGCCCCGACGCCTGCTAGAACTTGCGTCGAACTTGATATTCCGTCTCCGACTCCTACCCAAAAACCTCCACCTGGACCACCGTATGCGGTCGAGCTTCCTCCGCCTCCAGAACCTCCAGCGATCAGAATAATATTTGTTGTTCCGCTGATCGCAATATACGTCGCGCCTCCTCCGTTGTATTGATTTGTTACCCCACTTGCATTGATGCCAGAACCAGAGAATGGGCCGTTATTAGTCGCCGCGTTTCCTCCGCCTGCTGTTCCGATCACAATATCGAATATTGTTCCAGCCGACCCGACCCACAATGCGCGAGCGTGACCAGCACCGGACGCAAATCCACCACCGCCAGCCCCCCACGCCGTGAACATGATTTGCGTTGAAGGAGCGACGAATGTGTTCGTCACGCCCCAAACCGTAGAGAACTTCTGGACATTCGTCCCCACCGTTGGCGTCGGAGTCGGTGCGCCGAGTGCTGTCGCGATCCAGTTGGTCCCGTTCCAAGTCGCCACCTGATTGACGCCTGTCGCGCCTTTCGGCAGGCCCGTGTAGATTGTGAACACGTTGCCCTCGTTTGTGATCGAGGCATCCCAGCCGTTCGATACAACGAGGAACACGCCGCCCGTCGTGGCAGAGTTGAAGCCGGAGAGCGTGCCGGAGCCGCCACCACCGCCACCCGTGTTGGTCACGGTCACGCTGATGATGTTCGTCGAGACGATAAGGTTGGTGACAGTGACGCTAGTTGATCCACCGCCGCCACCACCAGATACTCCGCACGTTGAGCAGTATGCCTCTGCGATCCTGATGTAGCTATCATATAGCGTGGCGATAAGTGTGTTCCCAGTGTACGCCCCGCTTACGCCACGGTACTGCTTGCCAACCTCGAACAGAGACCCAGCCCCGATCGTGCTGATGCTGCGGTACTCTCCGTTTGTCGCATCAATAACGGAGACAACGCCAGTCAGCATGACGTAGTTGTCAACAGGATCACTAATGATATGCCTGACGGTATACCCTGACAGGTCATACGCAGCGCCGCCAGACCGGGTAACGGATGTCACCCTGATCTGTGAACCCTTCTGCACCGTTGTCGTGTTGGCGTTTGGATTCAGCGACAGGATGTCATTAGTAACGAAATAGACGTTACCGTAGCTAGATGCAGCAAGTAGAAGCAGTATGGCGGCCACCCTTACCATGTGAAGCTCCCCGGTATTCTCATCCACATGTTAGTACCACCTGCCTGCATGTAGATATAGATGTTGGTGGCATCAAACCGCACTTCCCCATGCGAACCAGGATCGGTCGGTGTAGATGGCTTGACAGTCGTAGTGAGGAATCGCAGGTGGTTGGTGTTTGCATTTTGGTAGCTTGTTACGGTCAGATATGCAGAAGGAAGAGCTCCGCCAAGCTGACGTGCGTTTACGTTCGTTACGTTCGCTCCGTTGCCATAGAATCCACCGGCAGCATTAACGGAATATGCAACTGAGTTCGTTCCAGGACCAAGAAGTATAGATCCATACCCATCTGCAGTCGTTAGCGCCGTATTTCCGCTATCAACATTAAGAAGTTGTATGGCTCCAACGCCATAGTTTGTGGCAGATCCATCTTGCCCAACATATCCTATTTGCTGCGCTCCATAAGCGCTTTCTCCGATGAATGTGTTTGCCAAGAAAGCTCCGCGCTGCGACGCTCCGTGAGAATAGCTTCCTATTCTTGCTGAGTTATATCCCTCAAGTGCAAACTCTCCGGCTTGCTCCGCCCCAAACACCTCCTGCGCTATGATATTTGTAGCGTCTGGATTCCCATAGAATATACCACGCTGGATAGACCCGCGAACTCCAGGCTCCATCACAACTCTGCTGTGTGCGATATCCGAGAATTGCCCCATCTGCATGTTGCCATACGAGTTTGCGTCGATAACAGCAGATCCCTCAAAAACGCCGAACCTTGCGTTTCCATACGCACTATTGTTTATGCCAGTTCTTCCCTGAGCATCAAATAGCCCGAGGAATAAGTTAGTGCTCCTGATCGCATTGTACGTGCCGTTTGAGATGGCCGTGATAACCTGAGACGCCGTGATGAATGTGTTGCTTGTGAAGTAGTTATTCGTGGCGATCTGCGTCAGGCGGTTACTGATAGAAGCCAGCTCTGGGAAGGCATTGCTCGTCAAGACAATGTTCGCTGCGAGCGAGTTGCTTGCCAATACCAGATTCGCCATGATGGAGTTGCTGGTGAAGTAGTTGTTCGTGGCCACAACAGACGCCTGATTGCTGGCTGCGATAGCCCAGCCCCTGGCAATACCCGCTGTCATATCTGCACGGAATGCCAAATTGCTTGCCAGCGACAGATTTGAAGAAAGAGAATTGCTAGTGAAGTAGTTGTTTGTGGCAACTATGTCAACCTGGTTGCTTGCTGCGATGGCCCATACCCTTGCGATGCTAGCCGTCATATCAGCACGGAACGCAAGGTTGCTGGCGAGAGCAAGGTTGGCTGATAGAGAATTGCTTGCGGCTACGATATTGGCAGACAGAGAGTTGCTCGCCGCCGTAAGGTTTGCATCGGTTTGGAACGCGAGGTTGCTTCCAGATTGCGCCCACACATGGGCTTGTGTTGCGAATGTATACGCACTGGCAGCCAGATTACTAGCAGCCAACGCCTGATGCGTTGCGTTTGTATCTATACCGCCAGTAGATGCAAGCGCATTGCTAACAAATAGCGCTAGCTCCTTTGCGCTTTGGGCGTTCGTGCTGGCTGTGTAGGCAAGGTTGCTTCCAGCGTATGCCCATGTCCAAGCCTGAGTCGCGTATGTGAAGGCTGAGTTAGCCCTGTTGCTAGAGTATGCAGCAAGTCCATACGCCGCGCTTCCAGTAGCGCTGGCCAGAGCTGCATCTGACAATGCTGTTGCTGCCTTGTTGCTAGCAGCTTGGTTCCAGGCACGCGACACTAGATCGGTGCTGGAATAGCTAGCAGATAAAGCAAGATTGCTTATTGACTGAATCCACACTCTTGCCGCCAAATCGGTAGATGAGCGAGATGCTGACAGAGCAAGATTGCTAGCTGCTGTGGCCCAATCACGAGCCGTCTGGTCTACCGGAGCCGTGCTAGCCGTATATGCCAAGTTACTAGCCGCGACGATTCTGGCGTGGATGTCATTGGATACCGCCGCCCAGAATGGGTCAGCCTCCATAGACGATACCGAGCGAGCCTCCCAGCGGTTGCTGGCCGAGATGTATGTCAGGACGTTTAGATTCGTTTGGCCATTCAGCCTGACATCAGATAGCTCTCGAAGCTCCTGGTAGTTCTGTATGGTGACATATATCTGCCCAACATTGGCGTGAGAGCGTTCAACAACGCCCAAGAATACGCCATGCAGGGGAGCCGTGGGCAGATTGGTCTGCATGGTACCACCAGCGCCAAGATACAGCCCTGCGCCTGCAGGGAATGCCGATGTGTCCAGATTGTAGATTGTGCCCTGGTTGACAATGTTCCCGAAGTTGTTCTGTGCAACCGTCTCGGCCATGATTCCAATTGTTCTGGCTGACCGAGTTTCAGAATCATTTGACGCACGCATAAACGTAGCGCTATCGCCAGATGATCCGCTGATATATACGACCTCTCCCTTGTTTACCGTATTGCTATCGGCGTTTCTTGCATACAGGATAACCTGATGCCCAAGATCGTAGTTGACGGTGCTGTTTAGGCCCAGCCGAAGAGTATCCCTGGCTGCATTCCACTGCAAGCGGCGAGGCGCGATTGCTCCAGTCGGAGCCGCGTCGAACTCAGCGAAGTCCAGCGACGTAAGTCCGGCATTAGTGAGGTCAACATCTCCTGTTAAAAGACCACCAGAGCGAGGAAGCGCATTAGAAGCAAGTACAGCCGCAGGATGAACTGACGCATAGGCGACATATCCAGATGGGTTATCTGCCCTGTAGAAGTTGTTACTTGCAGACAGTGGCAGGGAGTTGGTGGCAATCGTGTAGGCGGATCTGGCGAGGTTGCTGGATGCTACAACCCATGTGCTGACAACAACGTCTGTCGGATAGTTCAGCGCGGTCCACGGAGGAGTTCCGGTAAACGATAGCAGGTTCCAGTTGACCAGCGTTGTGGTGGCTAGTGCCGCCTGCTGGCTGACTTCTGGCGATGGGAAGATATTGATACGACCGCGTACAACGGTGATATTCTCGTTCCCACCACTACGGCTGAGATAGATGGCGAAATAGCCATCCTTCGTAGCCCTGCCGAATGTGTTTGTGGAACAGACGAACTCCGCGTAGTCTGACGTTGCAGTTCCAGCAACCGTCACCATTCCATCAACGGCTGACTCGTTCTTGGACCATTTAAGATACGGTGTCCAAGAAGAGATGTTCGTGCTAGCACCGGAGTTCTTGAATGTGACCCGGATCGTCGGCGTGTTGCCAACGGATGTCTTCAGCTCATAACTAACCGGCGCTTCAGCAAAGTCAACAGAGATAGGTACAAATTGGGCTTGTACCGTTGAAGTCGCCAGCGTCGCCAGAGCCAATAAGCAGGCGGCTAGGCGCTTCATTCTACTGCTCCTTATAGACTACGTGCGTGCGGACAGAGTTGGTAAGCGTGTTCGAGAAGGTGATGATGTCACCGAACCCGAGGTAAGGCTCTGCCAGAACAGAGAACGCAATGCTCTCATCGTTCGTTACAGAGATTTGATTCAAGCTAAGAGAACGCTCCGCATCATGCAACAGCCAGTAGTTAGTTGTGCTTTGTACAATCGTGTTCGTCGCTTGCAGGAAGTTGTTCGTCGAGAACTGCTCTTTGCGATCAACCCGCACATGCTTAACCGAGAATCCGTTCGTGGTGCCAGCAGGCAACGAGAACGAGATAGACACAGGCTTTACAAGGCGAGGGTAATCGTTTGTGAACGTATAAGACGTTGCGACATTATAGGACTTAAGTACAATAGAACCATCATCGGACCACTGCTCAATGTCGGCAGCGAAAACAAATGGGGCAATCAGCGAAGCGGCAAAGATAGAAAGGAAATTACGCAAAGACATGGAGACCTCCCAAACCAGAAGGGGGCCGCTGGGAAAGACCAGCTAGCCCCCAAGGTTGTTGCGTTGATTAGACTTCGGCGTTCTGGTACGTAACTAGCAGCTCATACGGAGTATTTGCAGTATCTTCATCAATACCACCCGTAGAGATAAGTTCGACCAGCAGCGGTCCACGAACACAGACCGGGTTCTGATGAAAGTCATACAGATCCGTCTGAGTCGCATCCGGCACCGACTTGGTGAAGCGCAGGATCTCTTTGCTAGCATCCGTGTCAGACGGATCGGTCGAGATACGCACCGTGCAATCAGTCGTCGAAGCTATGTTCGCTTTGACAAACAGCAACTTGATCTTGCCGCCATCAAATGCCTCTGGCACTCCAACGCGCACAGCCCAGTTAGCAGCCGCTCCCGTAAACGCTGACGCATCACGGTGGAGGACTTCCTGCAACACCAGCGGACGGATAGAAGTCTCAGACTGAGCGATGAAGCTAGCACTGTTCAGGCTGTAATCAGCGGCAGCATTCAGGCGATACGCCTTGAAGCCTTCAATCGCATTGATCGCAGCCACAAGCGCTCCGAGCGTTAGCGTGGTAGCTCCGTCAAACGTGTGAGTCGTCCGAAGCGTGACGTTCCCGGTCGTCGGGCTTTGCTCATATTCCTTCAGAAGAATACGCAGCTTCGTGCCACTGCCAGAGGTGGGCTGAATCGTAATCGTGGCCTTGTAAAGAGGATCTGACGCATCTTTGCCACGGTTGGTCCACCGGATACCAAGCAACGGCTGTGAGCTGTCATTTGGCCGAATAACTGCAGTGCGAACTTCGTGAAGAGTCGGGGAGTAATAACTAGACATGTTCTATTTCCTTCGCCCACTTAAGGGCTTTCTTTTGTTACCCTAGTGTTTTCGTTTTAAGGAATGCAACGATGAGTTGCTCCTTGTTGCTACAATTCGGAGGGAGTCCCAACTTCTTGAGTTCATCCGCCCCGATCAAGCGAGCCAGGGTTGCCTCGCTCATATCGTACAACTTCTTCAGAGTCATGGCTTGTTTTTCGACATCCGCACCCGCGTTGTCGGTGATAACTTCATAGTCAATGTGATTGCGGCTTGAGCTATGCAAGGCTTCGCTAATCTTCTTTTCGTAGTCGTTATCTAGATTCAGAACCAACTTGTTGCCAACGAAGCGTACCGTCTTTTGCTCGCTGCCAACCGTCACAACGGTCATGTAAGAAGCATATTGAGAAGACCACTCTTCGACCTTCTTCTGCTTCGCAGGTTGCGCGGGCGGCGCTACCTTGGTTTCAATCTTCGGTTCTTTATCCGCCATGTTGCTCCTTTATATTGCTTCGGGACCACGGGTTGTCCGTGGCCCCTTAGCTGTTATTTGTTATCGGCTGATCGAACGGGCAGGCGCTCCGCGAATGAACCCGTGGCAAGACGGGAACTTCAACTGGAGGCTGAATGAACCCCAGAGCTCGTCCTTCCGCATGTGCGAGTCAGGATCCTGGATGTTCTGCCGCCACGACAGAGGCTCTCCGTTATACTCACGGAGCTGCACGTGCGACATATCAACGATCATACCCCAACCAGCGAGACCCTCGGAAGCCGGGAAGCCCCACTTGTCGAGCATGACCTGAAGGTCAGCACCCTCGTCCGTCACGATACGCATAACCTGCGTGCCGAGGCCGGGCTCGAAGTACGGACGCTCACCAACCTCAAGCTCGCGCTGGATCTTCGCAAGCTGCGCAAACAGATGCGGACCCGCGATGCAAGCCTTGGTCGGGCTGGACGCTTTAGCCGTATAGATCGGGTACAGGAAGTCGCTGAGGATCGGCCACGAGAGGTTGCCGCCCACGTCAGCGAGGTTCAGCACGTTGTCCTGAATGTAGTTCAGGAAGCCGTTGCTGACATAGAGAGCGCCATCGCTGGTCGTCTCAAGAGCACGCTTGTTGAAGATCAGAGCCTTGTTGATCTTGCGCTTCGTCTCAAGCAGCTTGTTGACCACTTCACGCTCCACCTTGCCGATACCATCGACCATCGCCGCAACTTCTTGCATGTGCGAGATGTCGAAGGAGGTCGAGATGCGCGAGATGTAGTTGAAGGTCTGCGTGACAGGCAGGCTGCCCGTGCCAGCGTTGGCAGATCCACGCTCAGGCAGGTAATCGCCCACGCTGATAAGTGGATCGTTGTCGGCCAACGGAGCCGCCGCCGTTCCCGCATAACCACGAGTAACAGTCAACGTGTGCGTCGAGTAATTGACGTTCGTCACAAGCAACTGCTCAAACGTGTTCGGGTTGGTGAGGATCGTGTTGATAACGCACAGGAGGCTGTCATCAACAACAATCGACGTATCTGTGGCAAGATAGCCGCCAGCATTGTTGACGTTGGTGTGGATGTTCAGCATGTCGTCTTCGATCCAGTGGTAGACGGGCTGTGAAACGCTCGGGCCACGGCTGAACATATTCAGAACCTTGTAGAAGGTTCCGTCATCTTGGTTCAACATGTGGATCTGCGTGTCGAGTTCACGAACGCGGAAGATGTTATTGAAATCAATAGCATCAATCCCCGTCGTACGGGTGGTATACGGTAATTGGACGCGATACATTTTACTTCTCCAGCAGTATTACTGCTTTTTGTTTTTCAAAGCACCAAGGACATCCCCGTTTGAGAGAGAGGTGACAACCTCTTGCTCCTGAGCGGCGGCAGGCTTCTTCTTCGCTGGAGTGCGTACCCCCGGACCACCCGGAGGAATTTCTTCCGCTGTCTCCAGATTCAAAGCCTGTCTGATTTGGTCCCTAATACTAAGAGTTGGTTGTTTGCTGCTGAAAAGGCTGCGAGGCTTTCCGGCCTTTGCCTTCCCAACAATATCAGAAAGAAACTCAGCACGGTTCTTCTTATCAGAAAGAACCCACTGCTGGTGTCCGTCAGATAGTTTATTGAACGCTTCGTCGGCAGCCACCTTATCCTCATCGGTAAGCAGGCTATCGATATCCGGCTCGTTCACAGGCTCTTCCTTTTTGGCAGGCGCTGCCTGTTGCTGAGGCGCGGACTTCAGCTTCTCTACATCCGCCTTAATAGATTCGGCGGCCTCAAGACGCTTGGCTAACTCGGATTTCGATGCCTCTAACGCTGTAGCCTTACCCGCCACCTCAGACAACTTCTCAAGAAGTTTCGATCTTTCCTGCGACTCTGCGAGCAGCTTCGCATTCAGTGACGACAATTCGGCTTCCAGTTCCTCGTTAGTTTTGGGCATCTTCTCTCCTTATTGCCTTAGAAACAAGTTTTGTAGGAGAGTTCTCAGCAGACTTTCTCCTACTTTCGAGTAATCTTATCACATGCGCTAACTGTTGTTCAAGAACTTTCTTGTAATTCTCCGCGTCTAGTATACGCTCTTTAAGGGCGTCTAACTCAGACTCGGCTGCTTGAACGGCAGATAGAGTGATGCAGGCGCGAGGATCGTGGGCTGGGATGGCCGCGTAGAACGAGTGCAAGTTCTTCTTGCGGCTTTCAATCCAGTCCAAAACAAACTTACCCTCCGGCGCTCTGGCTAGATCGGCGAAGAGCTTGAGCTTTACAATCTCCTCGCCAATATGCTTCTTATGCTCTACAAGTGCTTCTTCATCAAGCATTTGTACGTGTTTATGCACCAGTCATGCCCTCCAATGCCTGCTGTCCAGGAGATGTCCCAATGCCTGCGGCTCCACCCTCGGCTTGCTGCTGGGCCTGAGCCTGCATTGCCATTTGCTGCTGGGCCTGCTGGTTCTGGCGAATAGTCTCGTCAGGCAGCAGAACCTTACGCTTCAGGAAGTCGTCGTTTGCCAGATACTCTAATGCGCCCTTGACATCGACGTACTGCGGGAAGTTCATTAGCCTATCGAACAACGCGACCCGGTTGCCGAACTCGGCGTTCGAGTTACGCATCTTGGCCCGCAGGTTGACCTCGAAGTCATAAACCTGACGCAGATCGTCTGGCGTAATCGTCTTCTCTACGAAGATACGATCACCAGTGGCGCGGTCGAAGTCCCGCTCTACAATACGCTGGCCACCTTCTGGGGCCATGATCTGCATTAGGATAATGGTGCGCTCTACCACGTCATTAAGCCAGCCCATCTCAAGGATGGTAGACGCCAGCTTCTCGCGCCCAATGGGGTTCTGTAGCAGGCTCTCAAACGCATTAATACCACCGCGAACAAGGCCAGGAGACCCCTGCCCATTGAGGGCCAGCGGCTGCGCGTTAGCCTGAGCGTGCCAGTTCTGGAGCATGTCGCCCATGCTGAAGAGCTGCTGGGGGATCGGTGGCAGGTTCAGGTACTGCACTGCCTCGTTAGCAGGTCCAGTCGAGTGGATGTCAGCAAACGGATCTCGCGTCAGCTTACGGGCATCTAGCACCGAGCGGTCGTTGACCACGCGCTGCGGGTTAAGGTGCCGAGTCATCAAGTCCATCATCGCATTGAAGAAGACGTTGACGCCGTAGGATAGCTTCTCTGACGCTTCCGTAATGCTCATGGGGAACCAGCGGTCTCCGTCAGGACAGGCCGATGCTTTCACCAGCGGACCCTTCAGGGTCTGGTACTTGTCCTTGACCTCGTATATCTTGGTAGTCCCATTGGCGATCCAGACACAGCGGTTCTTGGTGTACATCTTCAGAACAGGAACTTGCACGCATCCAGTATCCAGCCCTTGGTTGGTGACGAGGATATTGCGCCCGCCGAGAACGGCCATGAAGTCTGCGGTCTGGATGTTCGAGTGGAAGTTCTTGAACCGAGCCTCCTCGATGATCTTCTCCACATCACCACGGTACAGGTTCTTGCCAAAGGCCGAACGAGACTGCTGGTACATCTGGCGGAAGTCGTATTCGTTGTATACGTCCAAGATGAAGTACCCAGATACGCTGTCCGGCGTATCACCATCAGGCATCGGCACAACCTGGCCAGGCGAAATGTACCGGTAACTCTCTACCGCAATAGGCTCGCCCAACGTCATTTGTCGGCTACGCGCCATGACCTGCCCGTCCATAATGGCACGGTTGGCGAATGAGCGAGGCGGTGTAATGATCTTGGGTTCAATAACGCCGTAGCCTACGCCCAGCTTGAAGCAGTCTTTGATTGTCTTAAAGCCGTGCTTCTTAATCTGCATCTTACGAAGAAGCGTGTAATGCAGAGCAGCCTCGGCTGTCTCCACCCGCTCGCGCTCTACCGTGACATCACGCGGCGTAAGCTCGATGAACTTGTTGTCTGGGAATAGATAGTCCATCGCATACGGGAGCGCTTGCTCAACTGTGATGAACATAAGAGGAATAGGAATCTCTGACATGGTAGGCCATGTGTTGAGATCAATGATGTTTTCGTAGGAAGCCTGCAGCCGTTCCATGCGCTGCCAGTGCGGTAGCACCGCATCATAGGCTACCTTAAATTGCTGGATGATTTCTTCCAAATCCCTTGTATCTTTGTCGATAGGCATTGGGGTCTCTCTCTCTTCGGTCTAGTCCGTATTCTGAACCTAGAACAGGGCGAGTCTCAACGAACCCGGTTCGCTGCTTCAACCGCTTGTCTTTCGGCTCTTCGTATGTGCTTTGGTAACAACGTATCTGGTCGCGCCCATGTCTAAAGACATAGAGGCATATTCCGAAAGCAATGGCGGAATCCAGCGTTTTGCCGGTGGTATGGTCCGGCCTCCCGTCCTGTCCAACCACGCAGGCCGACAGCTCTCTGAGCAGCGGCATGTGAGGAAGGTTCGGATCTTTCTCATGCGACTTGATCCAGTCGCCGACGAGATCAAATAGTAGCTTGCGAGTTCTGGCGTTCGTATCGAAGCCGAGATGCTCGGTAGTCTTGCGGTCTGCATCGCGGATGACCGTCATCTTGAAGATGTACGGATAGTCGCGTATAGACGCAAGGAAAGTGGCGGCTGATTGCCCTCGTGTCTCTGGGCACATGAGCGCGTTGTTGTAGTGCACGCACGCCCACAGGCAAACCTTGGAGAACTCTGAAGGCTCCATGATAGAGCGAATTGCTGCAACCATCACAGGCTCGGTCTCTCCTGCCCGCTCGTCTGGTGAGCGCATGATAATCGCCGCGCTCCTGTCTGCAGCAGCGCTAAGATCCTCTGCTCCGTCAGACGTGTCAATGCCCATCCAATATTCAGCGCCAGGCTTTACGTCCTCGTAAATCTCCCATACATCTTGCTCCGACTCTGCATCAGCAGCATTAGCATCTGCGCAAGATACTGGCGTAGCCACAAGTTCATAGATTGAAGAGTATGGCTTGGATGGGACAAAAGTTCCATAGCGACAATGACGAATATGATTTTGAATCCAGAAATATAGCTTGTCTCTGTCATAGTATGGTCTACCTGTTTGCTCCGAGTATAAGCCATAGATGCGGGCCGCGATCTCCCACTTCTTCATAATGGTCTTGCGGTCGTTTACATCGTCTCGGCTTTGGTATGGAGAATCGTACTGCGTGGCATGGAACAGCCCGATCTTGGCCCCCTCCTCTATCTTCTTGAAGATGTCGAAGTAGGACCAGCTAATACCGTTGTACGGAGTAAAGCACATGCG